>OJJT01000330.1_pt1 | contig 25499 bp, 18 predicted proteins | sample 1596281 | NCBI WGS metagenome assembly OJJT01 (sample SAMEA4350145, study PRJEB24818) | metagenome | biome: human; feature: gut; material: faeces | place: Denmark | collected 2013-09
GAGCCGGCGGCATAGAGGCGCAAGCTCGCTTGAATCCGCTGATGTTCAGTCCTGCGGCTGTGGGGACGCTCTTTATGGCCGCCACGCTCGCCAACATTGACAAGAAGCTCGACGCTATTCAGGAGACGCAGCAGGAGATGCTGGATTTTCTCAAGGCTAAAGAGAGATCCGCTCTCATGGGAGGCCTCGAGTTCCTGGCGGATGTTTTTAATAACTATAAATACATTAAATCGCAACTGCTTCAAGCGGCGGTGGACGTGAACGTACACCCTGCGAAGACCGAGGTAAAGTTTTCGGACGAGAAGCGTGTATTCGACGCCGTACATTATGCCATCCTGGGCGCACTGGAGCAGCGCAGGCAGCCAGGAGAGGCCCTCGTGCCCGATGTTCCGGCAACGCTGGAGCCAACGGAAGCGGAAGATAAGAATATCGAGCCATCCCCTGCCAAACTGGCGCCCATACCGGATACCACAAAGGTCGGCTGGGGCTACGCGCCTTTCCGGACACCGCCCAGCAAGCCCAACAGGCCGCAGGGCCGGGAGAATTATACGACTTCCTACCTCAGCCCCGGCCTTTACAAGGGAGATACGGCACAAGAGGCCCGGGGGATCCCCCGGGAGGAGCCGCCCGGGCTGTTTGCGTCAGGGCCTTCGCCCGCCCCAGATGGCACGGAGCCTTAAAAAACCGCGTTGGATGAACCTGTGCGCGTAATAGGCAAGATCCTGGGCCTTTACATACTTGCAGAGTGGAACGGGATGCTTGTCATAATAGATAAGTACGCAGCACACGAGCGCATGCTGTACGACAGGTTCAGGTGCGGCGAAGCCTCATGCATGAGCCAGCGTCTGCTCGAGCCCAGGCCCTTCACGCTTGGTGCCGTAAGCGCGGATGTGCTGCAGGACGAGCTGGAATTTATAAGCATGGGGTTCGAGGTGGAGCCTTACGGGCGGCAGAGCTTCGTGCTCAGGGCAACGCCGGAGGGCATTGAGCCGGATGAGGCGGTCGCGCTTATAGAGGAAGCCGTTGACAGGTTTTCAGGCTCAAGGCGGCAGGATAGCTTCAGTATCAGGGACGAGTTGCTCAAGGATGTGGCTTGCAAGGCCGCCATATAGGCCGGGAAGCGCTCAGAACCCGAGGAGCTGCAGGCACTGGCTGAAGCAGTTTGGAGCGGCGCCCTGCGCTACTGCCCACACGGCCGCCCCGTATCCTGGGTCTTGTCCAGGAAAGACTTGGACAAGGAGTTCAAACGGATACTGTAGGCCATGCCGGAAATCGATTTTTGCTCTGGAGGATAATATGGACGAGACTTTGCTTTTGGTGCAGAAAATCAAGGCAATGTATAATACTAAGACTTTTTCCAAGTCCGACAACGCCATCTCCGAATGCATACTTATAACCCAGACTGCCTAGCGGGGGCAACTGCAAATTCGCTTGCCGAAGCCTCGGGTACCAGCCCGGCGACGGTCATACGCTTCTGCCGTAAGCTAGGCTTCGGCGGCTTTACGGAGCTCAAAAACTCCGCCGCCAACTACATCGTAGAGACCGCCTGGGATATGTCCCTGCGGCGCGGCGACGATGTACACACAGTTAAGAGCAAGGTAATCAGTTATACAAAAATGATCATGGATGAGCTGAACGACATTCTCGACGACGAGGCACTCGAAAAAGCCGCCAAGCTCATCGCAGAGGCTAAAAGCCTCGTGATAGTCAGAGAGGGCGGCTCGGGCACGATAAGCCGCGCGGCCTACGACATCTTCCTAAAGCTCGCCATCCCCTGCCGCTGCGTCGAGGATCTCATCTTCCAGGCCATGGAGATCAGCATGATGGGCAAGGACAACCTGCTGCTCATCGTCGTGAACTCCGGCCGGACCTGGAACGTGCTGCAGAACGCCGCCTACGCCAAGGGGCGCGGCATCATGATTGTCGGCATCGTCGGCCCGGCGAACTCTCCTCTGTCCAAGTACCTGGACGTCGAGATACTGACGAGCCTCTTCAGCTCGGACTACTTCAGCGGCATCTCGGCGGCCCGGGCCTGCGAGCTGACTACAATCTCCATCCTGCACTCCATCATCGCGGTGGGCGACACGGTACGCCTGGCGCTCGAGGCGGCGGCGCTGCACGATCAGAGCGTCGAGGCCCGGGTGCTCGACATGCACACGGTAAAGCCGCTCGATACCGAGGCCGTGAATGCCTGCATCGCGGACATCGGGAAGATCGTGACGGTCGAGGACCACAACATCATAAACGCGCTGGGCAGCGCGGTCTGCGAGTGCGTGGCCGAGGCGGGCCGGGGCATAGTGCGCAGGATGGGCGTGCAGGACCAGTTCGGCGAGTCCGCGCCCTATGAGCGCCTGCTTGCCAAGAACGGCATTACTACGGAGAATATAGTCGCCCAGGCAAAAAGCCTGCTTTAAACCTAAACTTGGCATAATGGAGCGGCAGACCTGATAGTTCAACCTGATAGTTCAGGTCTGCCGCTTTTATTGTTGTTACCAGATCTGGTAAGCGGGTATGTATGGCCGGTTCACTGTCCATGCCCCTGCTTCAATAGTGTGAAAGCTCCATTGACGAGCGGCTCTTCACCGGCCGGCTCGGGCCGCGTTTGTAGGAGGCCGGTTTGGTTGCCAGTGTAGCGGAGATAAACAACCAGAGCAGCAGCCATGCTATCAAGTCCGGCATAAACAGCATTTCCGTGCCCAGCTCCATTATCAAAGCTCCCAGGAGCGACTTCACTAATGAAGTTACAACGATCAGAGCATAGGACTCCCGGTGCCCATATGCCTCCGCCGCCGCGAGTCCAAGCCCTGCTCCCAGCAGGGTAAGGAACACGACGCGCATTATACCATAGAGCACATCCGGCTCTGCCGGGGGCCTGGAAGCCAGCAAGATCCTGTCCCCCTGCTCCGACGCCGCCAGGGAAAAGGCTGCGCCCAGCTCTGACGCATCGGAAACATCGACATACGCCCCGCCTGTAGAGTCTGCTATGGCCCTCATGAGGCTGTCGTCCGCTTTTCCCAGACCCACGGCGCCGATGCTGATGTTGGCCTTCTGATACTTTTTCAGCAGGCTGTTCAGTGGCCCATACCGGCTTATATCCGTAGCATAGCCGTCCGTTAGCAGGATCACCCTGGGAACAGCCCCACCGTTCCAAGCCCCGCTCTCATAGTCGCCCATGACCTGTGTCAGAGCGCCCAGGATGGCCGTACCGCCGTTGCTTGTTCCCGAGAGCCCGTCCATGCCTTCCGACACGGGTTTCATATCCCGGACGACTTGGACTCCATCAGCAAAGCTGTATACCATGTATGGGAAACTACCGTCAACTCCGCTCAAGACCTCAGCTATCGCTGCATATCGCAGCTGCGCGGGGTCACTGTCCTCCATCGAGCCTGAGTCGTCTATTACGAACACGTAGGAGGTGGGTTCCAAAGCTATCTTCTCGGATTCAAGCCCATAGATCCACTGGAACAGTACGGCTCCGCCGGTCACAACCGCGGCTAAGAGGATTAGCGAAGGTAGTGTGCCTATGTGTCCCGACAAGCCCGTCGGAGCGCCGCCTGTACCTCCTGAGATCCTTCGGCAAATCAGCACACAGGCAATCAGGATGAAAAACAGTATGAAGAATACCAGCCCCATGAGAAGCGGCATATAGAACTTGCCCTTCAGTTCGCCGAACAGAAGGTTCCCCGCGAGCCAGGCCGCAGCTCCAGCAAATATGGTAGTGATAAGCAGCGCTGTATTAAATCCCGAACCGCTTCTCGAAGCCCTTGAGGGCTGGGGAGCGGTCTTCCTTCTCATTGTTGGTGCCGTAGGCGGCATTTCCGTTCTCCTCCTTTATCTGCGCCCGTCAGGCAGGCGGCCTTTGGACACTCTCAAAGCGCCTACTTTTTTCTCTTTGGGAACAGGAACAGCCTAATAATGACAAGTATGACCAGGATTATGATTATCCAGGAAAACACTTGAGACAGGAAGCTGGTTATCTCAGCCCTGAAGGCCCAGCAAAGGCCTATAACCAGCGCAGCCACAAGCACACCGGAGATCAGCCTCCACGGCAGGTTCACAGGCCGGTGTTCCCTGCCATAAGTTCTAGGGCGTTTCGGGCCTCTTCTGCGCTCGGAGCCGCACATATGCTCCGCCGGGCCGCGCTCTGGCGGTCTAACGGGCCTTCGCTCCGGCTTATTCTGGAACCCGGAGGGCGCCCCTGGGCGGGGCGGGGCAGCGTACCGCCCGCTTTCCTTGCCGCCGTAGGGGTAGGGCCCCTCAGCGGACGAGTCCGGCTTGTGCCCGTAGGGAGTATCGCGATTATCAAAATCAAATGCCATATCCTTAACCTCCCTAATTGAATTTGATCACCGCATCTGAACCCATATTGAACACTATTGCCTGTCCCGCCCTCAGGGCGGTTATTTCTTCCGGCATTACCCTGTATCTGTTTTCAATGGAATATCTGACGTCCGTATGGCGGTCTTGAGGCAAGAACTTAAAAAATCCCCGGCTTGTGCCCGTGGAAGCCTCCGCCTTCATATAGTCATATCTCCCTATGGTCTCTGAGAGCGCCGCTGCCGCGTATCCCGTGCCATGCTTGAGGACTATCAGTGTGTTCATCCGGCCGGCCACGCGGGAAAAAGCCTCCTCTTCTCCATTTAGCAGCTCAACAATGTTTTCAGCCACTATTCCGCAGGCACAGCCTGCTTTTGCGTGACTCAGGAATTTGAGGAATTGTTCGTCGCAGATCCTTACGTCATCTATTATCAATGCGAATGGAGCTTGGGCAGACTTGAGCTCTTCGGCAAGATAGGGCAGCAGCATTTCGGAGTATGTATCGTTAACGGGCAGCAGCATCACGGCATTGCTGCCGATAGCCTGGAGGCAATTGAGTTCCGATATTCCCCTGCCATAATCCCAGCCGCTCTTTTCTGCGTCATGGGCAAGGTTTTGTATGACAGACCTGAACAGGTCAAACTGGTTGTTCGAAGTGTCCACATCCACACTGAGATCTGCCCAAATCCTTCTCGCCTGCGCCTCGCCGCCGGGCAGGCTCATTACATTGCCGTAAAATTCGCCCATATCCTCAAACCGGCACAGATAGTACAGCCCGGACAGGCTTATTGGTATCTCCAACTGCTCAAGTATGGCGGCATGGGCTTTGACCACTCTCTCAAATCTCGGCGTTACCGAGTAGTTCAGCTTTTGGGCAAGCTGTCTCAAGGCCAGGGACAGCTGCATCTCGCCCATGCCGTAAAAGGGCTCGAACTCGGCGAACCGCTCATCTATGACCCACAGCGGAGAGCCGCCCTCCTGTCCTGCCGTGTTCTGCCAGCTCTCGTAGACCATGGACACCAGATAGTCGTCGTTATTGTGCAGTACGATCACTGGCATACGTCCTATAACGGCGTCAAAATACTCGTACAGAGGTTCGTAGCGGTCATCCGTACCAGCTCCACCGCTGATGATGAAGCTGTTCGGGGTCATGTCCGGGCAGAGATAGGCAGACAGCTCATCCAGCCTGCCCCGGCTCACGTATACATTGGAGGCACGCAAGTTTGAGTTATCCAATCTTCGGTTCCCGCCTATGCCCATACGATCACCCCGGCCCTCCATATCTGTCAAACTTAAACAGGAACGGCGCCTCGTATCCGAGGCCGATAACGGCTTGGCCCAGTCCAAGGTTCAGCTGATCCCATTCCTCAACTGTATTGCCGTCCCGCTCATTTGCAACAATACTGTTTTTCTGCAAGTTGTTATATTCATATACCATAATGTTCGTACCGAATCTCTTTGTTATATAGTCCCGGGATGATGCGTCGTTTGTATGAAACGCGAAAATGCTCCCAAACCCGCTCGCGATCACCGTGCCTTTTTCCTTGCCGTATATGTCGTATAGCTGGTCGATGCTCTGTATACCGGCCATGACCCTCACGCCCAAGCCCCTGCCGAAATTCAGCGCGTCGTCTATATGCTGCAGTTTGGGCAGCAGCTTGAATTCATCGGCGATCAGGAAGACGCTGCCCGTGTTCTCCGTCCTGCCAAGCGCCTCTTTGAGCGCCTGGTCTATGAGCAGCCTGTAAACAGGGGTCAGGGTCTCGCCTACCGAGAGGTCATATTCTACAAATATTGCCTTTCCTCCCTTGGCTCTTACTGCCCGGCGCATGGATATAGACCTGTCCGGCCTGTGCTCAGCCAGTATGCCTATGAAGTATTCGGACAACATATTGTTCAGCTCTCCGAACACACCCAGGGCCTGGTTTGATTTCCCGTCCCCGAAGTAGCTCAGAAGGCTTCTGAGGTCCTCATAGCTGCTGAAGATTTTGCAGTAATGCTCCGGTTGAAAACACATGAAAGCCCGCATCAGGTCAGCATTGTTCAGCTTGTCCCTGAATGCCCCCAGGTCCGCCTTAGCCTGCCGGACGAAGTGCAGCAATATCCCCCGGAAAATGTCCCTGGCTGCGTTGCAGAAAAACGGCTGAGTCGATGAGCCCCTACCATGGAACAGGGCAGCGGCGAGCTCGCGCGCATTCATTGCAACATTGACTTCGTCCCAGCCGTCCGCCAGCACCTCGTCGAAAATGTTCCATGTGCAGCTAACGTCCCTGAAACTCGCGCTGTTACCGATCACATAGTCCCCGGCCCGATGGAATTGCTCGTAAAACTCCCCTTTGGTGTCAAATATTATAGCAATGTCGTCAGGAGCCATTTTGTCTCGCAGCTGGCTTACAGTATAACAGAAAGCGTTGGTCTTTCCGCAGCCCGCTCCGCCCAGCAGCAGGACGTGCCTGGACATAAGGTTCTCGTCTATCCCGAAGCCGGTCTCTCCACTCATTGCCTTGCCCGGATAAGTAAACAGCGGCTTACGAATCGTCGGGGGCGAGTTAATCAGTACCGAGGTACCAAAAATTATCTGATGGCCCATATGCCTTACTCCATTCCCTGGGAACTTTCCATCCCTCCTGAATAAGCGCCCATCTCCGGCGCTGCCTGCTCACCTAGTTCTTTGGCGCTGCCCATATACTCGCCCGCCGTATCCGGGCAACCCTGCTGCTCCCCCAGGCGGCCTATATAGCTGTCTGCATCCTGCTGAGGGAAACGGTTCAGCCTGCTTGCCTCTGCCTCCGCTGTGTCCATGGCCTTGCGCGCTTCGTTTACCACAGGGTCGGTATAGTCCTCAGCTGCGTTGACCCTCTGAATAAGCAAAAATTGCTGCTCGGATATATCCCCGTGTTCAAGAGCGGCCAAGGCTTGCCGGTTCTGCATGGAAGCCCTGACATCTGCTTTGCTATCTACTTTAGTAATGATATCTTTAAAACATACTGCGCGTTTACTGACATACGCTGCATATTCCGGGTCGTCCGCATATCTCGCGTTCAAACTATGCATTGCCTTGAAAGCAACGGAATTGCAGTCCATCTCGGTACATTGCATGATGTACAGGCTGCGTTCTTCCGTGTAATTATATAAGACGCCACGGCCGTCCCGTGCAGTTTCAACCGCAAACATCGCCAAGGTGTATTCATCGTAGCCTTCGCCCGTGCTGATGCAGTGGATCTGATATGCGTGATTGCTTTCGTGAAAATATGTATCCAGGGCTTCATATGAGGAGCTGTTCGAAACATTTATATAGATATTATTGTACACATCAACGTATTGGCCGTAATAATCGATGTTGTTGAGGGGCAGGACTTTGGCCGGTGTTCGGCCCTGCATAGCCGCGCTCCTATACTCCAGCTCCTGGATAACAGCTATCCTATCAGTATCGCTCAATCCCTCCCAGTTGTCTGAACGAAAGGAGTCAAGCAGCTGATTGTCTGTCAAACCTGAATAATTGGGGGCTTCTGCCGTCTTGCCTCGGTCTGGACTCCGCAGCAAGTCCCCGTTGATAAATCTCATCAGCGCACCTCGCTTTCAAGGTGGCTGTCGGGATCCCGGTTCTCTATGAGCTTCAGCTCAAATCTGGTTATATCCGTCAGCCGGTCGTCGTCCAAATAGCGCAGCAGCGACTCTGCCGTCTCATGTGCTTCATCAAAGGCCCCGGCTTGACGCAGGCAGTCGACCAGGAGCATCGCTGCAGTGACGTCGGCATTTTCTCGTAGGTATTCTATGAGCTTATCTATGGCTTTCTCAAGGAATGGGTCTTCGCTCAGGTGCGCGTCATGCGCGTACCAATGTCCCAAAATGTAAAGGTCGGCGGCGGCCTTGCTCTCTGAAACAGCCTCATGCAGATACGCGGCAAGGTATATTTTTACCGCCGTGGGATCCTTTGAGGCGCCTTCCCTCAGCCGTCTGTATTCCGCCGAAAGTACAAGCTCCTTCTTTCTCTCAGGTATCGGCCCGTTCATATCAGTTGCGGCATAACTGCAATGCGGGCATATCAGCACAGAGTCGGAAAGCTCCGGAATATGCGGATTCAGATCCAGGCCCCTCGCTCCACTGCCGTAATATCCCAAAAGGTACTTCGCTTTGAATTCCTTTCCGCAGCAGGGGCAGACTGTTTTTTTCTCCATCGATCTCATTGTATCAGCTCCGCAGTTTAAAAATGTCTTTCATCGTACCCACGCCGGATACCAGGCTGTTTGTGTCGTTACCACTCCATATGCATCGGTAACAATGACAGTGAGTCGGTTCCCGTCTATAGGCAGCACACCGCCTCCAGGGTCTTTGAACGGCAGTGGTTCCGAAGTTTCAAAGCCCAACACACTCATCCTGCTCCAATAGTATTCAGCATCGCTTATCTCATTTTCTTTGCCCTTGGCCTCAATGTCCACAACGGCAATACCTCTGCCGCTATTGAACTCTATGCAGACTTCGGCCCCGAACCTGGTCAAAGCCAGTGTGCAAATAACGGCTAGGAATGCGCAGATGGCGGCTTTTGCCGTCACAGGTGCGCGCCGCCTGCCCGGATGCGGCCAGCATAGGGTGAGGAGCGCAAAAGCCTGCACTATATAGGCCAAAAGAATGACTGATATTATTTCAGCGCTGAAATGCGCCTGCCAGGCATATGCGACTGCAAACACTGCCGGGCAGGATAGTATCAGCAACCACAGTGACAGGTTGCTATCTGTATGCCTCTCCGTCCCCACAGCAAAATACAGTATGGCCGCATAGACGCACATGGTCGCCGTGCTTATCCACAGCCCCCTTTCCAGGAGGCCGGCGGCTGCCGCTGCAAGCCCCAGCAAGACCGCCAGGCAGACAGGGTTCGCCAAACGGAAGGTTTTTGTGCCCCGTGACTCATTGCGTATGCACATGATACCCGCAGCCGAAAATACCAGGAGGATGAGCCAGTTGAAGTCGAAGTAATTCCTCCATAACACTCCCGCCAAAATGAGGACTCCTCCCACAAACGCCAACACCATTGCGTCCGCACCTATGGACGGACCCCGGCATTCGGATGTCGCCGCAGCGCAAACCAGCAGTATCACGACAGCCAAAGCCAGCTTCCAAGTGTCAAGCCCCTCGGCCGCAAATTGCAGCAATTCTTGCCGGAGCGGGCCGACGAGATAACCATATACGCCCCGGCCCGCTATGAATATCCAAACCACAACAGCAAGCAGCACGGCTGTCAGCAAATTGTTCCTGGTATAGACAGACTCGTCCGTCACGGCCGAGATGGCATAAGCTAAAAACCATATGACCGTAAACATAAGGAACAGCGCCACGAGGTAGGCTCCATCGCTGTTGAACGAAAGCGTAAGGCCGCTTCCGAATCCACAGCTATGCATTATGAGAGCCAGGATCGCCGTCATGAACCCAAGGGCCCTGAGAGTTATGACCCCCGGTTTTTTAGGCATGGCAAAACATATGACCGCGCCCACGGCGAACAATATCGTACGCGAAGCCTCTATGCCCTTGAATATATTGCCGGACGGTTGAGCCATCGCGGCTGTCAGTATGGGCCTGTACTGCAGCGCAGCAAGTATGCATATATCAGTGAAAAGCATAGCTGGGATATATCCGGCAGCTGGGCTAAGCCTTTTTATTCGGATTATCAGGATATAGAACGCTGTAGCGGCGACAGCCAAGGCGGCGGCAAACCCGTCGAGTGTAAAATGCCTGAACAGCACCGGGGTAATCGGAAGCAAGCCCAACGTGAAATATACGCACCTGTTCCCTTTCACGGATATCCGACCCACCAGGGAACCTGTCATTTTTCGCTCCTCCTGATCCACTGTTGCCATCCTCCCTCAACGACTAAAACAACAGCCTTACTGCGATATATGCCGCCCAAAGCCCAGCCATCAGCACCGGCAATATGCTGAGCCTGTCAAAAGGCCTGGCCCGAAAGCGCAGGACTGTCAGCACAAAAAACACAACCTGAAGCGCTAGTACGGCAATGCCCAGCACTGTATGCGGCTGGAAGAGCGCCTCCGCCGGTGCGAACACCAAGGTCAGCAGCGTTGCAAAGACCAACACGGCAGACATAGCCAGCGTCCTCTTGTTATAGCTCCGCTGGTTCAGGATATTGACCAGCGCGCCCTTCCGGGCATCGTTCAGCGCCAGCGCCCCGTACCCAGTGTAATATTCGTAGGCCAGCGACCAGCTTCTTGCCCCGCCATCACCGTAATAGTAATCGCCAAGCGCTGCGGCTGCCCTGCTGTCGCCGGCGGCTTCTGCCTCGGCCAACAGGCTCAGGCCGCGGTCTTCGTTCCTCTCCAGCTGCAGCCCGTTAAGCAGGCAGTAACCCAGACAGTACTTGGCCCTGGGTATGCCAAGGTTCACCAGCAGCTCCAGGCGTTGAAAATCCAGGATAACATCTCCTCCTCCGCCGCGCACTAGCCGTTCGAGCGCCACTTCAAATCCGGCCAGTTCTTCCCTGTACCGTATGGCATACAGCAGGCTTGCCACCCCGCTCTCAGGCAGCCCGTTGCCGCCCGCCCTGGTGCTCTGGCAGTCCAGCCAAATCCCCGCCGCGCCGGCAATGCAGGAACTGAGGTAAAGGACGCTGTCACGTGTGAAGCCTGTCTTCGTTTCGGCGTTCATTATGTACCTGTCCAAATCCAGCTGCTCCGTCCGGCGGTCGTCGTTCAGCAGCTGTTCCACGCCAGGCACTTCCAGCATCATGCAGACTTTGAATATTTCCAGTTCCCGCGCACCAAGCTCCTTCATGGCCCCGGATAGCTCTATCGGGTCCAGGAGCACTTCCCTGCCGTACTTACCTACAGCAGAAGACAGTATCTCACCCAGGTCCCTCTCTCCGTGCCCATAAGTTTTAACATAGGCGTCGGCGCTGTATTTTACCCTGTTGAAACCGGAACCAACACTCATAGCACTTGCCTCTCCCTTTGATTTACCCATCCGGCCGTTTCAAAAAGCCTCAGCCACATACTGGGCGTGGGATTGTCCACCGGTACGATCCGCTCGGCATTTTCCCGCCTCAGCACCTGCACAAATGCATCGCGCAGGTATACGGGAAGCTCTTCCCAAAGTTCTATCGCCTGCCGTTCTTCAAAAAAAGCACCCACTGCGTTCTGCGTGTCTTTCGGGTCAAATATGAACACCGGCATCTTATGATAATCCCTGAACTTTGTATAGTGCGCCTGCATGGAATCGTCGGCGTAGCCCGTCAGCAAGCGCCCGTCATAGGGATATCTGCCCAGCAACAAATAGAATAATAGCGCACACAGGCTGTAATTTTGTGAGTTATAGTCGAAGTGTGGAACAAGCTTCCTTACGACCGCAGGATCGGCGAACTCTATGGGATATTCGCCAGGCTCAGGGGCTTGGAGGCTGTTTTTGCCCTCCCGGCACAGTTCCTCCGTTGAAAACACCAGATTTGAAAAATCAAGGATCACGTTGCAACTGTCATCAAAGTAAAAACGTGAGAGATGAAAGTCCGCGTAGCAGTATCCGCTCATGTTCAGGCTCTCAAGCGCCCGGAGCATCCCCGCTGCCATAGCCCTGATCCCAGCGTTTTTCCAGTTCATTTCCCCCGCCCCAGCGAGCTTCCTGAAGCCGTTGCTCAGTTTCGGCAGGCCTCCGTATGGGAACAGCAGGGCGCTGGAGCCATACTGTTTTTCATCCGGATGCTCATCTGGGCCGTATTCCCGCGCGACGAACAGCCCGCACTGCTGCATCTGGCGTTCGGCAAGGTCGGCCATATCACAAGGCCACACGATATGTCCTCCGGCCGGCGGGGCAAGCACGCGCGCTTTATAATGTGAGTGCACACTTCCCACACAGTTGAGGCGCTTCATATAAAACTGTTCCCCGGATATGATATTTACAAGGAGAGGGCTGGGCGCGCTGTTCCCGCTCAGCGGGTCCTGGACGTACTGCCCATCCCACTCGTAGATCCCGCTCCCAAATATAGCGCTGTAATACAGCTCGTCCCAGTTGTAATATCCTCTTCTTTTCATAAAAGCGAACCCCGATCCTGCTAAGTGCGCTTATTGCTTGCGTCCAAATATATCTTTAAACAAACCCTTTTTTGAAGTCTCACCGCCGGTGCGCTGCGGTAGCGTTCGGTTGTTTGATGCGCGGCTACGGCCGAAATCCTCCTGACGCCCTGGGTTCCCGGCGTTTGACTGCTGCCCGGCAGTAACGCGCTTCAGCTGCTCTTGCGCACGCCTGCGCTTATCAACAATCTTGAACTCGTTCAGGAACTTCCTCACTAGCTTGGATTCCGCCCCATTGCCCGCTGCATACTCCTCCGCCTGCTCCAGATACGCAGGCACCCTCATAAGCGGGCAGGATATGGCCTCAGACAAGTCTTCATCCATCAGCACCTCAGGAATGCCGTCTTCCACGAATTTGAAACAGTTATCATAGACGGATGCGGCTGGCAGGAGCCAAATGTCCAGAGGTACGGGGGCCGCCGCCGTATCCAGCTGCCTCAGTTCCGCATTATAAAGACGTCCCAGGAACTTCATCTCTGCTTTAAGCCCTGCATCGTAGCCGGCTGTGCGGGCCATATCCTTATATATGGATGCGAAGCGCGTAAAACGCCGCTCTCTCAAGGAAGAGAGTGCCTCAAGGGCGTCTGTGAACCTCTGCTCTCCACCCACCGCTGCCGCAGCCTCGAGCCATTCCGAGAGCAAGGGCCATCGCACCGGGTCTGGGCTTATCTCGGCCTCAGCCTTCGTGACCAGCAGCCTGGCGAGCCCCTCTTTGGCTATGAAACTACTCTGTTCAACAAAAAACCTGTTCAGTTCGGCTAGGAGCTTCCAGATATCTGAGTGCCCGTACTTATAGAATATGCTGTAGAAACAAACCACACACCGGCACTTGTCGTTTATAATTATCATGTCGGTATACTCCTGAAAGCCGGAGTACGACATCATTTCGTACGGCATGAGCTCCCAGTACTTTTCCCTGGCCTTCTGTTCACATTCAGCCAAGCCCTCCCTGCTGGAAATCATACCCATGACCCGCAAAAAGTCGTTCATTGTTGCCTTAGCCGGAGCCCCGCTCTTCAGCTGCCTGCAATACAGGTTCCAGGCTTCCAAAGCAACGCAGTTTATGGTACGCATCCTACTGGGCATGAACTCAGTATCCCTGAGCAGCCGCAGTAGCGCGTCCCAGGACAGCTCCTTGTCTCTGAGCGGATATTCTGAGTAGTAGGCGTCCAGGATCTCGAGGCCGTTCTTACTCCGTGCCAACTCTTTTTGGTATCTGCTAAACGCTGCCTCGGGCGTGTATGACAGCGTCTTCGCCGCCTCTTCGGCAGACATGGAGCTGAGCCTGTATATCCAGTACTGCTCACCGGCACTCGCGAGACGCTCCGTGGCAGGCAAGGCCAGGCGTTCTGACAGATTGACTTCGCTTTCTTCCGTCAGCTGCTGTTTTCGTGCCCGAATCTCATCAAGAAGCTCGCTTATATATTCCTCCATCCTGACGTTGCCTTGAGTTTTGGATCTTAAGGCGTCACTGAGCCGGCCGTCGAGTTCCTCATCCGAAAGCCCGTGCGGCTCCTGCCCCAAAAGCATCTGGTGGGCTATTTTCAGGATCAGCTCGTTTGACGCCGTCATGTCGCCAAGTTCAACCGCGAGCGCTTCCAGGTCTTCAAAGTATTCCCTTGGGTCGATACTGTCCAGGTTGCGCACGGCGTAGTCAGCAAAGCCGTATCTTTCGAGCCTGCTTTCCATGCGCGAAGTCAGGACATTGTTTTCTCCCGTAACCGGTTCAAAATATGCTTCATGCCTTGAGGCATACTTTGAAAAAACCAGGTTCTTGCCAGCCGAAGTTGCTGACTCGGCCGAAGCTGCCGATAGGTTCCTGCGCACATAAAACGGAAGGCCGTAGTAGATGCAGAACAAAATAGCCCGCATCTTTTTCTCGTCCCCATCATAGCCGATGTATACCGGCTTTGCCGCCTTCCGCTCTGAGAAGCGGGCGTACACACAGCGTATCATGGTCAAATATGCCCGGAGGCTCATACCTGCGGTTTCGAGCGCGCCCTGTATGGTAAAAGGCTCGTGTCTGAGGAGCTTCTCCCTGTGCATCAGGGCATCCTCCTCATTTTCGGCGAAGTTGCTTCTGTCCAGAGTCAGGAATATGTTCGGGTCTCCCGCAGCGCTCGCGGTCTTGACAGGAAAAATATATGCGTGGGAAAACATATTCGGCCTGCCCAGCCTATCCAAAAGCCCGAACCGGGTGCGGCTGACATATATATAAGCGCCGTCACCTGAAACTTCATAGAGATTAAGTATGTTCCCGTCTTCATCCAACGGATGGGATTGTATGGACGAATTGGAGTTTTGCAGTTTTATGCAATTGTTGTATGCGTCGGGCGGTATATCGTCCGACACCGCGACCGGCTGCCAACCAGAGCTGACTTTGCCGCCTACCTCTCTTGTGGCGTTTGTGTAGCAGCACTGCGTGATCTTCTCTGTCATAGCTACCTACCTCCGCACACAGGCTCTATTCCAGCTCCCAGCGGTAACCGCAGGAGCATTCCCGGTTTACGTACACCCTGCTCTTGAACGGCCAGCGGCCTGTAGTGACGAAACGCTCTCCCTCCGGCAACTCCCAGGTATCTGACCCGCCGCACACGGGGCAGCAAATTTTGGGTTTTGTCGGATCCTCGATAGGGGTGTCCACGCCTATATATCCCAGCTTGTAGAACAGCCATAGCAGCGGCTCTTCCACCCGTTTTGGCAAGACCGGGCCTACCGGATATTGATATTTGTCCCCATTTGGGCCTTCGCTTTCGCCCACATCGCACCCCAGGGCCGTAAAAGCAAAGTAGGCGTAAGACGAGTAATTCGTCTGCATCTGCTGCGCCAGAACCAGCTCGTGGTTCTGTATGAAGCTGTAGAGCTCATTCAGGATCGGATTGTAATCCGATGCATTGAAAAGCGGCAGGTTAAACCCGCTGCTATCCTTTATACCGCGGACGTCATCCAACAGCATCCTTTTCAGCTTGTCGCTGAATACATTCTGCACCGCCTGGATATCTGCCTTTGAAATGCATACCGCAAAGGGGATATCGCACTTCCGGCCATCGCCTTCATTGCAGATCAGCCCATGTATCGTGTCCAGCACAGTGGCGGGCTCACTGAGCTTACTCCCATAGCTCATCACGCCGCTAATTGCTTCAAACTGCATCGGGTCTATGAGCACAATGACGCCGTCGGAGTGCTCTACGAAGGGCGCAAACTTGTTGACCAGGTGGCTGTCGGTGAATACTTCTCCTGCCACGTCGTACAGTACAAAAGTCTCGATCACACGGCCATGTTCCCGGGCGTCCCGCACCATTTCATAGAACAAGGGCTGCTGGAACCTGGTTGCGGGCGTGGAGCCTGGCAGCGGCTGGTTTGCCGCTATCGAATTCCTTTCCAGGAAATCTAGTACGCCGGTATTGTTCACTATGGCGGACAGCCCGGCCTTGACTGCATAGGTCTTCATCTTGCAGAGCAGCTGCGAAAGGTAAACCGTCTTGCCGGCACCGGTTATACCTATGACCGTGGCAAAAGTGACCGGATGCTTCCCATAATTGTCTGGGAAAGGGTTGTGGCAGTGTCTGCAAACCCTGCGGTTGCATTTCTCGCCTGTGTTAAGTTCTATCTGTGCCACCATTCCCTGGCTGTCTCGGATGAAATAGTCGCCCCAGGTTTGCTGCTTCAGGTACCTCTGATGCACGGGATTGCCGGGGTCTATCACTTTCCTGTGGTAAGCCTTGACACGGAGCACGTCATCGGCAGGGTTGTTTTCCGTTGTACCGCCGTAATTGGCCCAAAACGCTTCATATTCCGGGTCGGTAGCCTCGGCAAAAAACTCCCAGTCCCTGTATTCCTGCAATATGTTTTCTTTGTCCGAGCCCCTGTACCTCGCAATAAAGTCATCAATATCGTCATACTCGTTCGGCAGGACGTTGCTTTCGTTGTGGTTCACTTTCTCCGAGCGAAACATGACTTCGGTGTCCTTCGTCTTCTTAAAGCAGTATGGGCAAGTAATTTCAAAGCTCATCTTATTCCCCGCTCCTGTCTGTCATACGATTTGCAGCCCGCTGTTAAGGGAAACGACCTCCGGCCTGGTGGCGGTCTTAATATACACCGTCTCCAGGGCAAGCATTTCCTTTGTGATGGGTATCAGCATATCTCCCACCCTGTAGGCCATATCCCCGTCCCTGTAGGAATCGGCGCAGCCGGATGGGAAGGTCATGGCATAATAGCCTGTGGAAACCAGCCGCTTTTTCAGCAGCCCCTCCCTTCTCTTCAGCTCTATCGTCTCCACACGGATATCCATCGGTATATTGCAGAAGGCTGAGATCATTGCCTGGTTTTTAGGGGCATATATGAAGCACTCATCCCCTTCCCAGCGGCAGCCGAACACAGTATATGTGCTCGCCTCAGTATTTATTGGGCAGCCCCCCATCCTGACCTTGTCGGATGATGAAACGAATCGGAACCACACTCCCGGACGTATCTCGGTAAACTCGTTTGGCTGGGCCTGGACGTACTGCATCTCCATGCACAGCTCTTCCATGAGCTGCTCAGCCTGGCATTCAAAAGGAGTCTGCACGATCAGCACATCCCGCCCCCTCGCGTTGTCCCATTTCAAATTCCGCGTGCCCTGTTCGCGGCGCAAGTTTGTAGCGAAGTATTCCGCGTCGTTCGGGCAATAGTGATAGCGCATCGGCTAAACCTCCTCGGCGACCAGGTTTTCAGCGGATATCTCGTAAATATTCACAGCTTCCGCTGCGGTGCTGCTTCCTGTATTATAATAGTACGTATCCGGTGAAAGGTTGTTGTGCAGGCTATCATATAGCGGTGTCCCCATTTTCAACAGGACAGTTGACATTATTGGGTTGCCCAGCGAGAAGCTGCCCTGAAAATATGTGAACACCTCGCTGCCCGTGAGTTTTTGGCGTATGTATTGCATGGCGCTTTTGGGCAGCGCTTCTTCGTTCAGGCGCCGCTCCAGCTCCTTCTCAAAGGGTGAAGAGAAAATCTCGTCGCTGTCAAGTATGTCATCGAATATTCCGCGCAAAAACTCTTCCAGCTCCCCGGCGTCATGGAGCGCCCTGAATCCTGCGCATTTGCCAGCGCTGTTCCTGTCGAAGTAATTCCGCACGCATTTCTCATAAAAGGCTGTAATATTGCTGCTGCGGACATAGTGCAGGTATTTCTGCGACAAGAGAAGGTTATTCCAGGCAGAAACAAAGTCGCCGGCACGCTTTCCCTGCTGTTCCAATGTGTCGGTGAAGAGCCTCACCAATTCCAGGCTGCCAGACAGCAGCCATTTCAGCCTGTCTCCCGCAACGTCCAGCGCGTTGGCGCCGCTGGATGGCATCCTCGCCTTCGTCATCAGCTCCCTGACGTCATCAATATGGTCCGCTAGGTATATCAGTTCTTCGTTATTAAACGTCCCTTCAAGGAGCTTCCTGTACTCTTCGCTCCATTTCTGCCTCAAGGCCGAGTTCTTTTTGATCCTTTCCACCGCCGCCTGTGCCATCTGCCTGAGATACTGGTGCCATGACCCCATAGTGTATTGGTTCAGTTCGGAATCGGACATGGACGCCAGATTCATAGCCATGCCTGTATCACTTCTAGGGAAAAACTCCAGCTGGAACACCGACGGCAGTTTCAGGCCGGGGTCGGACTCGGCGTATGCATCCAGTATTTTCAGAGTCCCCTTTTCAGACATCCCCAGCCTTTCCGGCAGGCTGGGGTCGTTTATAAGTTTGGGAACAGACTGTTTTGTATTTTTGGCAAGCTCGACCAGTACGCTCTTAACTATCACGCGGCTGATCTCGTAGACAGGTTTTTCCTCCTTGGCATAACTGGCGGTCAAAACAGCCCGGCGGAAAACTGAAGCGGCGATTTTTGTATCCGAATTGTTTGAGAGCGCTATTATCGCTGTGATGATGTTATAACAAGTATCCCACTCTTCCAATATAGCGTTATCGCTGCGCCTGTTGCTGAGCAGGAAGACCGTATTGGCAGCTTCGCTCACGTCGGCACCGTCGTAAAATGCGCTTAGGCGCTGCTTGATCCCGGCCGCCGTCTTCCATCTGTTGTGGTTTTCGTTAAGCAGGATCATCAGCATATCCAGCAGGTCCGAGGAACGGATGCAGAGCAGGTTTTTTACCTCTTTGATAATGGGCAGCCAAGCGTCGAGGTCCTCCCAGCTCAGGAAGCTCGTGGTATCCAGGATATAGTAGGCAACGAGCTTGCTCATGTCGAGGAAATGCATCTTGGTCCCGAACAGGGCCGTTGCCAGTCCCCGTACGCCTTCCTGGGATATCGGAATGGCCTCATCGCCTCCCGGCCTCAGCTCATAAAAGCGCACTTCACTGCCGTCCCTGCGGACGCTCAAGAATTTCAGCTCGCGGTAGTATTGCGGCCACAGCCTGAACAGGCTGGAGGAAACTGCCACGTGAGCTTTTTCAGCGTCATCGCCCAGATATATGACAAGCTGAGGGAACTGAGGCTCTTTCCCTGTGTTCTCTTCAAAGTTCTGCCGGCCTTTCCGGCGCAAACTCTCCTCCAAGTTCCGGACGAGGCCTTGAATGGTTAGTGAAGTATCCATGGACGAACCTCTCATTCAGAATAATTCGCATTTGCCGCTGCCTCCGCGTGCGGAGCCTTTGGCTCCGCACGCTCTGGGGCGCTGGCCGCCTGGACATCAAATACCGTTTTCCAGGCAGAAAGCTCCAAACTTCTTCCTGACACTCATGATGAACTCTATGATTTCATTCTTCTCTTCAAAGCTGTCGGCGCTCATGACCCAAGCCTGTACCTTGTTGTCCGAAAGCTCATTTTTGAGCTGCTCCCCCGCCGCCTTAAGCTCGGGCGAATCGGCGTTATAGATATCGTCGGCGCGTTTTTTGATGTCGGCCTTTGCCTCGTCGTCCAGCAGGGTCCTGTAGCTGACGTAACCCTGGTAAATTGGTATGGCACAGTACTTGAACTCATCTCCGCGCTTTGAGAGCACAACCTCGGTCACAATGCCATAGTCGTTCCTGCGGTATATCAGCATACGTCCTTCCAGGCTTATGGCTCCCGTGAAGAGGCCGTCGCAGTAGTCGCCAAGGGCACGGCTGCCATCGCCAATATTCTTTATCTTCTCCTCCAGCGCCCCTGCCGTTTCCTCCGCAGCGGAATCCGCTTGCTTTATAACTTCGAGTATTTCCCGTACTATGGCCTGATAGGCCGGAGCCGCAACGAAATGGTCCTTCTGTACACCTAGCTTCGTCTCCATCTTGGCTGCATAACCGTCGTTTTTCATCGCTGATTTTGTCGGGATCAAGGGGAGCTTTTTGGCTGCCCGCAGCTTTTCCAGCAGCTCCTGGGCTTCGGCTATATCTGCGGGCTTGGAGATACGCGCCATCAACGCCTTGGCTTCTTCTGTCAGGCTCCGCAGCGTCTGAACGGCGGACTCATCCGGAGCGCAGATGCGGTTCTCATCGTCGAAGATACCGTAGGCCGAAGCCCCTTCGTAGAGCTTCTGAGCCGACATCACCATCTCACACATCCTGTAAGGGATTGCGTTGATGTCAATGAGGCTCGGCGGCGTGAGCGAAGGCAGCAGGCGCCAGTCGTTGAACTGTATACCGGGAACTGGCTTGCCCTCATAATAGTACCTGCCCGGATCCGAGGTGCTGAAGCACATACGCTCATAATCCTCACAGTTGTTGTATGCGCTCAGCGGCAGGGCGCAGGCGCTGCACATGACGAATATCCGGTCGGTGAGCGCACTCCCCTTGGTTGCCCACATATTGTCCGAGTCGAACATCTGCTTCGCCGCCGCGCTTATGGGGGCGGAGGACTCGGGGAAAGATAGGTGCGCCAGTTTGGAAGTCTGGTTCTCCCTCCACACGCTGCCATTGAAGTAGAACAGTGGGCTGGCTTTCTGCGTCAGTTTTTTGATCCAGTCATTGTAAATGATGTTCGCAAGCTGCTCATCGCTGGTCGTGCCATACTTATCCTTCAGGAACGAGGTTATCGTCCTGTTGGCAAAGCCGTTAAATGCAGTCTTGACAAAAAACTCGTTCACGAGCTTTGCAATCTTGTTTTCGTCCTCGCCCAACCAGATGTCCGAGTGTTCGAGCATCATGCGCATAAAGCTGTCAAGCATCCCGGGGATGTTGATGTGCTCGATCTCCTCATCCAGCGTCTTTTTCAGGTCGGCAATGGTCATCATGGGCATGACGAAGGAACCCTTGGCCTGCATGATCTTTTCGCTGGCTATGGCGTCGCGATTTTCCTTAAAGGTGTTTATAAGCGTATCCATAACCCGGTTGAGCCTGATATAGTATGCCGCCGAAGATTCCTCCAGCTGCTTGCGGAACGTGTTTAGGACCTCGTCCATTTTCTGATAGCAGCTCAGCGACAGCTTGTGCTGCTCACAAAGCATCAGGTAGTATTCATAGTCGTTGAACCTCTTCGAGTCATTGTCCACGAGACTGCGCTTGCGGCGGTTTTCAAAATCGCTCTTCGCGTTCTCATAGTCTCCGAAACGCAAGGATTTCTGGGCCAGCTCCTGATCCCACTTTGTTGTGTTTTCCTGGATGAGCCCGTCTATGACGTTGAGCAGGTTATGGCTTTGGGCGGCGGAGATCAGGCAGTATGCGAACATTGGCCCGTAGTCGAGCCTGCGGATAAGGGTTTCAAGCTGTGCCTCCACCCTTCCCATAAGGGATCTCTTGTTTTCAACTGAGATCATGCTTTTGGCGTTCTTTTCTGCGATGTTCAGTTTAGAAGCGGTCTGATTCGTATAACTCGTCACCATCTGGCTGTTGCCGTAGTCCCTGACGAAACGCCAGTCATCCTGATAGGGCAGATAGCTCTCGTCAAAGCCCTCAAACAGCTCGCGGTATAGGGAGTTGTACACCTCCGAGATGCTCTGGGCGTCCCGAGCCAGGGCAGATATGGCCAAGGCCTCGACATCGGACTTTCCGGGCAGGTTCCTCCTTATGGAGGAAAACTTTTCAAAAAGTTCTGACGCCAGATATGTGTTTATCTCCCTCAGCGGGATATTGGCACAGGAAGCGCCTATCACGCAGTACGCCAGGTGCGAACCGATGACCTTTTCTCCGTCAGCCGCGCGAACCTTTGCCCTGAAATTCGACAACTGCTCCTGAATTCCAAACTTCGCCGTGGAGAAGGTTAGGAAGTCCATGAGATACTCCGCCGTCACATTCATCGCGTAGTCATATGCGTTTTCAATGACGTTGTTGGATGCATCAGTGGCACATATGAGGTGGCACATATCAACCGGCGGCTCTTTCCAGGCCACGTCAACATGGTCCTGATACCTCTGGACAAAGGAGCCGCCGTTATACTGCAATTGCATACAGTAATCCAGCTCCTGCATTGAAGCGTACCCGTTCTTGGGTATGTACGTGCGGGTCTTCGTGTCCGAAAAAGGTATGACCGAAAGATTGACGTCGGGTAGGAAGAAGTAGCCGAACAGCGTGGCCGAGCCGATCTTGTTGGTTATATGCCTCACCATATAGCACACGTCCAGGAAGCAGCCGGCGCCGGTTCCGCCGCTCAGCCCGGAAAATATGTGTATATTTATCGCGGGGTCGATAAGCCCCGTTTTGGCCGCGTTGATCTCCTGCTCCAAACGGGTCATGAAGGCTTTGGATTTGTCCATCATCATGTAGCGGCCAACCTGTCTGATGCCGCCCGCCCCGGCTTTGCTGAGGTCTGGAGCATCAATGTCCTCCCATCTCAGCCAGGACAGCTCTTCTCGCATTTCCAAAGCCTTAACATTTGAAAAGGCTTTTTTTACGTTGGCATTGGAAATCGAAAAGCTCTCTGTATCGTCAAGTGCCATCAGCGAGCCGGCCTTGAAGTTTTCACGATTCTCCTCGTCGCTGCCACGGCTCTTTTCAGCCGAATCAATTCCCAAAAATCGGATGTGTCCATACCTGGGCACGATTGCATCCGGGTCATCCGGCTTGAGCCTGGAGTAGACCTGGGTTTTTATTGTACGTATTGCGTCGATGCCCGTACCGCCGAGTCCGATCAGTATGGTCGCCGTGTTCTTTTCCTGTTCCGCCTGCTGCATGGTGGAGACGATGCCGCCGCCTGCGCTAAGGAGCAACTTTGAATATACCGCCATTTCTATTCTCCTCTCTTATTCAAAAAACAATTACTGGCTTCATTTCGGTTATGTGGGGCTCATCTGCGCCTTCCCGGCTTTGGCGGACGCCGGCCGCCCCGCGGCCCTGGCTCCCTCCGCCTTGCGTTCATGCGGCTGTCAAAGCGCACATATAGCAGCCGCGGATCCCCCTCGTTTACAGTTATTGTGACCTCGGCCCCGCTCTGGATACGCACCTTGGTGGTTTTCTGTCCGTTCCAGATCACGGGCTTGTTCGTAACAAGGTAGATATAGTTGCTGCCGGTCGCCTGGAAGTAGCTCTTTTGATAGTCCAAGCCCACATTGTCCATTCCAAATCTTGTCAGCTTCTCACGGCCTCTTCTTGGGTTTCGAGGCGTGCCCCTGTAGGAGCCGTTGCAATACGACTGGGCCGAGATGGTTCCCCTGAATGGCTTCGTGCAGGCAATATAGAGCACGACGGCAAAGATAGCCGCGGCAACCAGTGCTCCGGCGCCGATTACTATTAAGGTGATCAGCCCGATATTATACGACCTAACTACTACCTCGATATCGCAGGAGAGCCCGCCGGAGTCCGTAGCACGTATCGTAAACGCGCCTTTTGAAAGGCTGAAGTGCTCAAGTAGCAGTTTTCCGTCCCCATCGACTGTATAATCCGTGTTTTCGATAAAGGAGCTGGAAACTATCTTGTACTGCAGAGTTTCATCCTCAGCGTCCGTAGCCAGGGTGTTCATATCGAGGCTGTAACCCCCACCTTTGAATGGCCATATGTACACACGCTCCTCCACCACCTCGCTGACCGGCACCGGCGGGGTATTAGCGTCTATTTTTTCATCTGCCGCGCCCGCTGCAGATGTTAGGGGGCCTATCCTCTCCGAGCCTTTGGTGATGTAGTTGCCGGTCACTACTGCGTCGAGATAATAGACGCCCTCAGCGAAAGTACGGGAAACTTCAAAATGGTTGCCGGCAAGGGTCATAGGCACGCTTTCGATGAAGTTCCCATAGCCGTCCGTTATCGTAAGCTCGGCAGAATACCCGAAGTATTGCTCACCGGAACTTGCAGCAACGTCGCCGCCTTTGAGCCTTGCTGTCACAAGCACTGCTTCCGTGGGTTCCACAGCATTGCCTTCCGCAGACATGGATATCTCGACCGTCAGGTTAGTGTTGTAGATCATGTTAATTTTTATGCTGTCACCCGGCACACCTTCGGTTATCAAAGTCCAGGTGCCCGGCTGCACGTCCGTCAACTTCAGCAAGGAAAAGGTGTCCGTTTCAACGCAGGATGCAACGCTCTCGCCGCCGTCGGGCCTTACCAGCACATACTTGGTCGTGCTGCCGTATATGATGATGTTTACCTCCTCGACACCAAGCCCCGGGACATCAAAGTTCGACTCCAGCCTTCCCGAAGCCGGGAAAACCTCGTCAATGATAGTTATAGTGGATGTGCCATAAATCAGGTTGTAAAATGTGCCGAACACGTCCTGGAGATCCTGCGCTTCAGTGACCTCAATAAACTCCCCGCCCGTAGCAGTGGAGATCTGCTGCATTTCAGACACATCTGCCTTGCCGTTTGCGTTAAGGCATACGCTGTAGATCTGAATGCTTTGCTCCCGCGCACGCTGTATCGCGTCTGCCTTCTGATCAAGAGAGGCCTGGAGCAGTTCTTCGGAGGCCATGTCGGTGTTGCCGTCGCTCAGAAATATGGCAACGGAGGGCAGGGAATCATCGCCGTATTCTTCCAGCAAATCCACGGCCCTCTCCAGGCCTGCCCCAGTATTCGTCCAGCCGCCGTTGGCCGGTACTGATTCCAGGGTCACCGTCACGCTGTCCTTGCCCGCCTGATCCACGATAAGAATAGGCGCCTGTTCTTTTACGACATCGTTATGGAACACGACTCCGCCCAGTACATTCCCCTTCTCGGCCAAGAGACCTGAAAATTGGGAGATCGCCTTGTACCTGTATCCTTCCGGGTCTGTGTTTTGCATGGAACCGCTGGCATCCAAAACAATGACTACATTGAAGCGGTTGTCCGCCTGCCCGGAGCTTCCCGTCCCAGCTCCTAACGAGCCAAACGAAAGAAAACCGCACACCAGCACACATACCAACACCATGGTAAAATACTTGCCCGCTTTCCCTTTGCTCCCCATCAAAGTCATCCTCCGCACCCTCTTGCTTTTTTATTTGAATTCCATTCGAGTTCCTTTCGGCTGCACAGTCATCCATGCCGTGCAAGTATATGCAATTTATAACATTTCCAACCCTCTCTGAAGGGCTGGATTCAAGCTGTGTAAATCCTATATATTGTATTTATATCTGTATATAAAAGCGAGGCAATCAAACAATTTCCCATCATTTTCTTTGCTCAGGTCGCCGGTATACAGGCCTGCAATATACTGTTTCCGGATTTACACCGGTATTTTTGCGTTTTATTGTCATATGCAGTTACTTCTCATATAACACAGCCATTAAATCATTTGAAACAGCTTGCACCTAAATTGGTAGCTATGCTCTGTATTTAGAACAGCTCTTATATTTTACCGATATCGACATGTTAATGTCAACCAATAATCTTATTTTTGGCTATTTTCTATATTTTTCTTCGCAGCGCGGCCCGGTGCTTTGCGCAGGCGGATACTTCCGGCTATGTCTTTTGACGGTTTTAATATAATGATCCTCGTATGCAAAAATGTCGTTCTGCCGCCCGGCAAAGGTTTTCTGGCGTTGCGGCAAATAAAACCGCCGCTCAAAGCAGCTGCTTTGAGCGGCAGGGCTGGTCATGTGATTTTTGCGGCCTATTGCCACCGGTCAGAAAAGCATAGCCTGGGCAGCCGCATCAGCGCCGCCGCGCCCGCCAGGGTCGTGCCGTAGTGGCCCTGTTGACAAAATTACGCATAGCCGCGACGCATATGGTATACTGGAGGAAAAGCAAAGGCGGTGATGTGGGGATGATGACTCGCAGGGATGGAGTACAGCAGAAGATGTTGTGCGTAACGTTG
>OJJT01000331.1_pt1 | contig 25421 bp, 23 predicted proteins | sample 1596281 | NCBI WGS metagenome assembly OJJT01 (sample SAMEA4350145, study PRJEB24818) | metagenome | biome: human; feature: gut; material: faeces | place: Denmark | collected 2013-09
AAATCGTCGTGTCTAAGCCTACTCTTAGGTCATTGCCCTTGATCCTGCGTCCTGCCCCTCGCTCACAAGAGGCGTTTATGCTTACGACTTCTGCGACACAGGCGCTGTTTGCCCGCTCGCTAAGATGTACACGCTCGGCAGTACGTTCATTCCTTCCGCAAACCACGCAGGCGGTCTGCGCTACCACGGCATGAGCAGTGTTCTTTCACAGCTCTACCACGACGGATATATCACAGCACGCTCAGTTGAGCAGACAAGCGTATTCGCCGCCGCCGAACAGTTCGCAAGAACAGAGGGTATCCTCCCCGCTCCCGAGAGCAGCCACGCAATCAGAGTTGCGATAGACGAGGCTATGAAGTGCAAGGAAACAGGCGAAGAAAAGACTATCCTCTTCGGTCTTACAGGCACAGGCTACTTTGATATGGTCGCATACCAGAAGTTCAACGATCACGAAATGAGCGACTACATTCCCACAGACGAGGAACTTAAAGTCAGCATGGATCGTATGCCTAAGGTTGACTGAGTGGATAATACTATTGTCCTTCATAAAACTTGATATATGAAAATACCGCCGGGGGAGTGATATTCCGGCGGTAATTTTATATCAAACATAACTCTTTTTCTTGCTCGTAATCATTTTGACTAATTTGAGAAAGCACCCTTTCAAAAATTACATCGCTGTTTTTGCTGTTTTTGCTGTTTTCGCTGTTTTTGCTGTTTTTGCTGTCTGTATTTATAACAATAAACTGCTCTGTTATATTTGCAATTTTAGATATACCGTCTTTGTATGGTGATATAATTTTTATTCCGTCCAACCAACCATATCGCTCAACACTTTCGGTTTTGGCATCTGAATCTACACTTTTGTCACCAATATAATTCAGATATATCACTTTACGCTTTTCGTTTTCTCTTAACCAACTTGAGATAATAGAATTTATATGGTTATCTTCACTATTTAAATTATAGCCGACTATCACCAGATAGTCGCTTTTATCCAGGTTGTCTGAGAATTTTTTAAATTCATTTATCTGTTTCTTACATATCAGCGGCTTTACTCCGCTTGGAATCATTATAAAAGGAATCAATCGTGTTTGTTTGCTTTTGATTTGAGTTTCCGCTATCTCTAAAAGTTTGTCGTATTCATTATCATCATCGCAATCAAACACCTGTAATGTTTTCAAATCCTCAAACCACTTTAATTTTCCGTGCAGATAAGCGGTGTTAGTAGTGCCGAAAATTTCAGAAACATAATCGGTATAATTTGTTGTTGTAACGAAATATCTGCAATTGTTCTCTTCACTAGAATCAAGAAAATTTTTCAAAATATCATAATATTTTTTATCATTATTTTTAGAGCTTTCATCGGATTTCTTCACATATTTGAGAAAATTGAGCAAATCTCTTATGCTGTTTATGTTATTCATAGCATCTTTATTATATACATTTTCAGCCATATAGAAGAATACAGTATAATATGCATTGATTACTCTTTTTGCGTTTGCACTCCATTTGCCACCATTATAACGTAAAGAATTGAATTTTTCGTCCAACGAACTAAAAAAAACGGCATTTTTTAAAAAGAAATTCTGAATTTTTTCTTCAGATTTATCTTCAGGGGAATTTTCTAACTTTAATAATTCATACCAATCTTCGCAAGCTACAGTCAATTTTTCATTTTTATATTTGTATTCTTCTTGTTTTTCTTCAGAGTTTTTAAATGGATACTCTTTACAAATATCAATAATTTCTGGTTCTATTCCTGCTTCATTTGCTTTTTCCTCATTTTCGAGTATCGTCTGAATATAAACTTTTTTGCTTTGTCTATATATCAAAGAATATTTGCTGGAATTTCCCGTAACTTTTTTGCATTTATCTTTATAACTGTTCTGTAATAGTGCTTTAGAAAAGCTTGCGCCGGATCCCAGATTGGCATTATAATTCGTATCTGCGCCCGAGCCGAATAAAATTGAAACGACATTTTCTTTTCCCATATTATTCTCTCCCAATCTGACTATAATGGTTTATATAATATATACCATACATTCCACTCTTTGTCAAGCGCAACTAATCCACATTGCAGGGCGGACACCCTCATGAGTATTGCTAACCATCACACCGCTAGAATAGATACGACCATAAGTATGTATATAGGCGGCACTATACCGACTATTTCCAGATGTCCTTAGCCACCACCAACAAGTAGAACCATCGTTATATTGAGTTCCACTTGTGTATGCGCCTTTTTTTCGTGCATAAGTTGTCGAAACACACATTCTTTTATTCTCATTTCCAACAAAGTATAAATCTGCTTCTATGACGCTAAGAAGGAACACTTTGTCCTGAGTATCATTTCCCTGATTTGTTTTAGAGTTTGGATTTTCATCCGCTGATACATCAGTTGTGTTGATTATTGCTTGCTCTTCTTTAGTAAAGGCGTCATTAAGGAAATCATCATTCAACCATGCACGAAGCGAACAAGTTTCCCATGTAACCTCTTCGCAACTAGTATTATAAGGTTTACAATCAAGTGCCTTGTCACTGATCAACAGGGCATTACTGTTTTCTTTAGCAAGAACAAGCCATTCGATATCTTCTTTACCGTTTGAAGTATCATTGTCTTGTTCGTATTTACCAAATTTAATAATACTGCCAACCATGGCTGCCGTCGGGTGTGCTTTTATAATGTCAGAGACTCTGCTTTCACTGTCGTTATAGTCGTCTAATTCGCTGAAAATCTGAACAGCCATATCATATTTCTTTTCCTTTTCGCACTGATCTGCTTTTTGATATTTTGTATTTAATACACGCTCAGCACTATCGCTATAACCCTTAAGTTTTTTAAATATCTCTATCGCCGTATCAAACTCCTTATTTGATACTAAATTCTCTGCTTTTTTGTACTTAGTTTCCGGTATCTTATCAGCACTGTCACTATAATCCCCAAGCTCCTCAAAAATCGCAATCGCTTCATCATAGTTCTTGTTCTCAACCGCTGTAACAGCCATATTATACCTTATCGCCGGTATAATAACATAAACGCAAAGCAAAGCTAAAGCTGTACAAACAGCTACAGCAGAAGTAATAAATATTGCGATTTTCTTCTTTTTCTTCGCTTTTACCTCCCTCTCTTTTTCAGCCTTTTCCCTCTCGGCTTTTATCCTTTCTTCCTCTTTCTTTATCTCCTCAGCCTTATCCCTGCACTGCTGTACTCTCTCGGCTGAATCCTTGTAAGTTCCGAGCTCTTCAAACTGCTTAGCGGCTCTGAGTTGATTATCCTCGCTTTGCACAGTCTGAAGTTCCGCAGCGGAATTATAAAGACTTTCAAGTCTGCATTCCTCCGCCTTTTCCTCGCACTCTTTCTTTTTTTCGTCAGCGTCCTTGTAGCCGGGTATTTCGGCTAAATCTTCTATAATGATTTTGTAAGATATCTCATCACGGGCATATCCCATATCATAGACAGCCTTTTTATATATACTCTCAATACGCTTTTTCTCATTCCTGTCCTTTATATACGCATTATATTCTTCCAGCGTATTTTTGAGTTCTTCATCAGCAAAGCGGACGGTCTTACGGTACATATCCTCGCTGTCAAACGGCTGTGCCTGATTTCTGAGGTCTTCCGTTTTGCGTACCTCCATCTTCGCCATAAGCTTATAAAGATAAGCCTGTGCGTTCTCGGGGTCGCTGTCAAGCACACGCTCGCAGTATTCGTCCGCTTCCTGCCAGTTTCCGTCCTCTAAGAAAAGTGAAATACGCTTGAGTAACGGAGCAACACCCGAATTTACCGTCTGACCTGCCGCAGCGGTTTCCTTTACAGCGGCCTTCGGCTCGTCCTTATTTATAACTTTCTTTATGCCACGCACTATATCGTTGATAAAGCCTATCTTGCCCATATCCTGCGCCTGTAAATGTGCAAATTCTTCCGGCAGTTCATAAGCGTCCATATCCTTGTAGCAGGGGATAAGCAGTTTTGAGCGGTCGGCTTTCATAAGCTTAAGATAACGTGACCACTCGTTCTTTACCCATACCGCCGTGAAATATTCCGGCTTTGAGCCGATGACAAGCATAACCTTTGCGCTGTTCAGTGCGGCGAATATGTAAGGCTCATATTCCTGTCCGAGCTTGTCCTCAAGAGTTATCGCCGCATAGAATACCTTAAAGCCCTCCTGCGTCAGCTGGTGATATATGTCATTCGCAAGCACGCTGTCCTGTGTGCGCTTTCCGCTTTCATCGGTTTCCTTATAGCAGATAAATACATCGTAGGGCTTTTCGTTCTGCGAGATAGTGAGAATGCCTTTCTGTCTCTCGTCTATCGCCTTTGCCTCCGCCTCATAGATACTTTTCTGACTTATATCGGCATACTGAATAGCGAGCTTGTAGTCCTCATCGGCAGTGATAGCGTCATATGACGTTCTGTGACAGGTGGGGACACGTTTGTAGGTTGTGGGGTCTTCAACGTATTCAATGCCGTACTTACACAGAATTATGCCCCAGTAAGCCTCAGACTGTGTGTTGTCAAGTCCGACAATTTTATTATATATCTCCTCCGCCTTGTCAAACTCGGACTTTAAACGAAGCGTATTAGCACGGTTGAAAAGATTTCCGATTACATCATCGGTTATCTTCGGTATTGTCTGCTCCGTACCGCAGTATTCGCAGGTTGCGGTCGTTTCGTTTTCGTTTATTTCCAATGTGCCGCCGCACATTTTGCATTTCAATGTTGACATTTTAATTTTTCCCTTCATTTTTGCCGTAGCTGTACGGCTATTTTTACTTCAGCGCCTTTACCTTTGCGTTTCTCTCCGAAATCAGCCTGCAAAGCTCCTCCGCCAGCTGCCGAGAATTATCCGCTTTGTTTTTCACACTGTCGGAAAACGCACTGAATTTTACCGAAATATCGCTTTCAATACCGCTGAGTAACGGGTTGCTCACAGGGTCGGAATAGCGTACAGCCTCATACACCTTTTCACAGGCTTGTCTTGCGTTATCGTCCGCCGCATAACCTTTCAGGCTCTCAGCGTCTGCTGTCAGCAGGCGGATAAACTGCGTCTGCGTCTTGATTTTTGCGTCTGTCTGCTCAACTGCTTCGATTGCAAGCTTCGCCTTTGCAACAGTGATTATATATGCTCCGAGAACAACTGCGCAGGCTATTATTCCGACAAAAGAGAACGTGTCGGGGATAAGCATTGTAAGCGAGCCGAGCACAAGCATAGCAACAAGTCCGCCGTAGCTGAGCGAAATCAAAGATACATTATAGAAGAACTTTTTAAGCGAATCAGCCATGAACGCAAAATAAGCGCATAAAAGCTGACCTATGAAAGCCGCCGTTACTGCACCGTATCCTATAAAGAATGATGTGTTCAGCTCTTTTCCCGTATTGAGCGCAACTGTAAATGAAACCACATTGAATACAACGAGTGCGACCGCCCAGATTACCGCATATATACCGAATTTCTTTTTCATTTAAATATCCCCCTTAGATTTTTTCGCCGCACTCAAGGCAGAACTTTGCTCCCTCGGGAAGCTCGCTTTTGCATTTCGGGCATACCGTTACAAATTTGTGACCGCATTCGGGACAGAATTTGCTCCTTACCACTGTCTTGTTACACTCGGGACACACTACCATTCCGTCGGGAACGGCAGGCTTTACCTTTTCTCCGCATTCAAGGCAGAATTTTGCGTTTTGCGGTAAATCTGCGCCGCATTTTTCGCATTTGATTACCGTTTCTTTTTTCTCGGGTGCAGGTGATGACTGCTGAACCGTCTGACCGATATTGCCTGTCATATTGTCAAGCTGTCCCATCATAGCGCCAGCCATTTTCATTCCTGCCACCATACTGACCATATCCGAGGCTACTCCGCCGCCTGCCGAGCCGCCGTTAGAACCCATATTTCCTATGCCCTCGGCATAAGCCTTCTGAACATCAGCCTGCAATACGTCTTTCTGATTATAGCCCTTTGCCTGCATAATCTCGGCTTCCACAAAGCCTGTGGCTTTCATTGCTGTTGCTTCTGCCTGCGCCGCTATAACGGCTCTTTCCGCTTCACGCTTTGCTATCTCGGTCTGTGTCGTCTGTTTTTCAAGCTCGGTCTGACGCTTTGCCGCTGTTATCTCCGCTTCGGCTTTAGCCTGTGCAGTGCCGTATCTGGCTTCCGCCTCAGCCTTTGCGGTGCGGATATCAGCCTCAGCTTCAAACATTCTCTTTTGCAAAGCTATAGTATGTAATTCCCGTATTCTCTTGAAGTTCGGGTCGTTATCGGGCAGAACTACAGTAGTCAGATAAAACTGAGGGATTGTCAGACCGTACTCCTCAAATCCGGGCATTATTACCGATTTCAACACCTCTGACAGCTCCGCAAGATGCTCGTCTATTTCAAGAAGATAGATATTCTTCGACTTGATAGCAGTAGAAAGGTTTGATTTTACCGCTGTGGAAATAAGCGGACGAAAACAATCCTGCAACGACTTTGAAAAGGCGATGTTGTTATCGTCCCACGCTATTCCGTTCATTGTGCCGACAAGCTTTATCAGTAGCTTTCTGCTGTCGCTTACCATAAGATTCATATTGCCGCACGCACCGAGTTCAACAGGTATTCCCGAATCGGGGTCGATATAACGAACCTTTGTATCCGTTCCCCATTTGAGCGACATCTGAACCGTTTTATTGATAAAATATACTTCGCAGTGGAACGGCGTCTGATCGCCTGTTGCCCTGTTCAGCAGTTTGCCGAGTTTTGGTATGTTCTGCGTTTCAAGTGTATATCTGCCCGGTCCGAACAGATCGAGCGCCTGACCGTTCATAAAGAAAACGGCTTCCTGGCTTTCGTGGACTATAAGCTCGGTAAGGCTGTTGAAATCTTCGTTAGGGTGCTTCCACACAAATGTGGAATTATCCCCTTCATATTTGATTATCTGTGCTATCTGTCCCATAAATCACACCTCATAGTCTATAATTCTTGTCTGTTAATCTTTTTAGACTTCTTCGCATTAAAAAGTGCCTAATATGACTAATTATACTTCAATTATAGTCATATCAGACACTTTTGTCAACAATTTTCAATCTGATATGATAAAATCTGTACAGGAGGGGTGAGTATGGCACATTATCAGAGATTACGGGATCTGCGTGAAGATGCAGACAAGACACAGCAGGAGATAGCTGACTATCTCGGCACATCTGCGCAACACTATGGAAAATACGAATCGGGCAAAGCGGAAATACCGCTTGAGCGTGCAGTCCTGCTTGCTAAATATTATAATGTCAGCCTTGATTATATCGCAGGAATTTCCTCAAGCCGTCACCCTTTGACATCTGACAGCTCCCTTTCGCCTATCGGGATACTTTCGGACAAAATAACACGCCTTTCCGATAATGAAAAGCAGGCTGTAAAAGATACACTCAGTTCTGTTATAGATATGATCAAATAAAGATACCGCCGCAGAGAAAATGCTCTGCGGCGGTCTTTTTTATTCTTCCGTGCCTATCTGCGCCGTACTATCCTCGCCGACGTTCATAAGCTGTTTGTTTATCGCTCTGGTTCTTACTCCGACAAGCGTTTCAAGATCGCTGTCGACCTGCTGTAAATGCTTCTTAGTCTTTGTCAGCGCATCTTCAAAAGTCTCAAATTCTTTCTTTACACTGCTCAGTATCTTCCATACCTCACTGCTTCGCTTCTGCACGGCAAGAGTACGGAAGCCCATATACAGTGAGTTCAGCAATGCGGACATTGTGGTAGGTCCTGCTATGCTCACCCCGTAGTTACGCTGTAGCTCCTCCACCAGTCCGAGCTTTACGACCTCGGCATACAGTCCCTCAAACGGCAGGAACATTACCGCAAAATTGGTCGTGTACGGAGGACAGATATATTTATCGTGAATATCCTTCGCACATTTCTTTATCGCTACAACAAGCGCCTTTGACGCTTCTTCAAGCATTACCTTATCTCCGCTGTCATAAGCGTTGCAAAGGGCTGTGTAGGTGTCGCCGGGGAATTTCGAGTCAATCGGCAGGTACACCGTGTCATCATTCTTGCCCGGCAGCTTTACCGCAAACTCAACGTGATTACGGCTGTCGGGAGCTACAGCGACCTCAGTGTCATACTGTTCGGGAGCGAGAATATCCGCAAGAATGGCTCCGAGCTGCATCTCTCCGAGTATACCTCTGTTCTTTACGTTGGACAGAACTTTTTTAAGGTCGCCTACCCCTGCGGCAAGGCTCTGCATTTCGCCCAGTCCGCTGTACACCTTGTTAAGCTGTTCGCTGACTGTCGCAAATGAACGGCTTATCTTATCATCAAGCGTGGTCTGTAGCTTTTCTCCTACCATTCCACGCATTTCTTCAAGCTGATTTTTGGTATTCGCATTTATGTTTCCAAGCTGTACTGCCATTTCGTTACGCATATTCTGCATATCGGCGGCGTTCCTCTGCTCAATGCTCTGAAGACGCTGTTCAAACTGCGACAGCAGCCTTGCTGTTCCGTCGGAGTTCTGCTTTTGTGTATCGGTAAGCGTGTTTCCGAGATTTGTCACAAGGTTCACAAGCTCGGTCCTTAGCACCGATTCGCCGCTTACACGGTTTGCCTGCGCCGTATCGAATTTTGCCGAAAGCTGTGCGGTACGCTCTGCAAGCATTTCAAGCTGTTTTGCGGTCTGCTCGTCCGTTATCTTGTTCACGCCGATATTTTCGGCAAGCCTCTTCTGCGTAAGAAGCGTTATCACCGATATTATCACCGACACTACGCACGCAACAAGTGTTATTATAATAAATATTTCCATATTCCTTGCTCCTTTTAAAGTAATCTAATGATATTATAGTACCTTTTCCGCCTTAGGTCAATGCTTCAAAAGAAAGCTGTACGGTTTATAGAACAGAAAAACGGTCACCCGAAGATGACCGTACAAGTATTATTATTTATTTCCGACTGTATTCTTGCAACTTATAGTTATATGACATATTGCGAACACAACCGACAGGACAATAAGCGGGATATTCAGCGTCAATATGCCGCTTTCAAGGAAAAGCACAGACGGCAGGATTGACAGTGTCAGCGCCTTTGTAATGCTGTTTCCCTTGCGGAATACTATCCAGCCGCCGCAGTAGAGTGCAAGCAGAACTATGCCGAGTATAAGGTACAGCGTCTGTGCGCCGTCATATATATAACCGAGCGTCACAAACGGGAACTGAATGAACATAAGTATGAAACAGCCAAACCTGCCTATCTGCTCACCTGCTTCGATAAACTTGTTATGATAATTGTCGGCAAAGCCGTCCTTGTTTGTCACCGCATAGATTATATTCGGTATCAGCAGGACAACGACAAATATAAGTCCTGTGAGATTAAACCATTCCATCTTGCCGCACTCTTATGCAACACCGAAGCCGAGAATTTCGACATATGTCATCTTATCCTCGCCGCTCTGTGTAACAGGCTTTATGCTGACCTTATGTGCTCCCTCCGCACCGGAATATGCAAGAGTTGCAACGGGATTGTTCCAGCCGTCGCTTGCGCTTGTGGCTATAGTCGAATACTTCTCGCCGTCAACGGTAAATTCAAGAGAGCCGTAGACCTTGCTGTTTGCACACTTATAGACAAGCATAAGATTCTTACCCGTGAATTCAAATTCCATAGGCTCACATTCTGACGGTTTGCCCTTGTAGCTCCAACCGTCAGGGAAACTCGTCAGTGTTTCCTTTTCAGTGTCAAACGTGCCTGTCGACGATATTTTCAGCTTGTCGGAAGAATGAGTTCTGTCGATGAATGTCATATCAGCAAATCTGTCGGAATATACCCATGTATCCGGCAGGGGAGAGATAGTTACATCTCCCATTGTCTTTATCTTCTCGGTCGCCTTATCAAACATATTCATAATAAGGTCGGCTGTCATCTTGTGACCCCACTCGTTCGGGTGGGATTCGTCATCGGAATAATCCTCCCACTTCATTCTGCCCGTTTCAAACTCGTGGGAAAGAACATTGTTCAGCGACACCATAGGCAGACCGTAAGCCTTTCCGACCTGCGACATATATTCCTCGCAGGTGTGACCGCTCTTTATAACGGTAAAATACAGCGCAACGGCAGGCTGATTTTCCTGCGAGAGAATTTTTCTTACCATTGCGTCATAGCTGTCCTTGTATATCTGGTCGTTTCCGTCATTTACCGCAAACTCGACAAACACCATATCCGGCTTATGATCAAGCACATCACGCTGAAGGCGGATGTTTCCGAGTACGCTCGGCGTTCCGCTGAGTCCTGCGTTTACATAGTTTATCTTTGTATCGGGATACTTTTCGCAAAGGCGGTCATACGTCAGCTTTGCCCAGCACTTTTCGGGTCCTGCCGTAAGACCCTCGGTGATGCTTCCGCCGATGAAGGCTATAGTTACCTCCTGCTTGCTTTCGAGCTTTCCGATAAACTTCGACATTCTTTCAAGGTTTCCGAGATCCATAAGCGACCTTTCGACCATATTGTCATATATCTGCTCCTCGGTGAGCTTACTTTCATCTATACTGCTTGTTTCAGATGATGTATCCGAACTGCTGTCAGTCGATTCCGATACAGATGATGTTGTCTGTGTATCGGACGAGCTGTCCGATGATACGGCAGAACCGCCGCTTGTGCTGTTATCCACACAGCCTGCAAGCATTGACGCACACAGCACCGCACACAGTGTTATCTTGATTTTTTTATTCATATTTACCTCCGTCAGAAAAAATATGTCTATACTATTATATATTAACGCCGACCGATAATCAACCGTTATTTACCCGAAAACGATCAATTTCACTAAAATCCGACTGCAGTAATATACTATATAAACCGACCGCCTTACAAACGGTCAGTTGCTGTATAATTCCGTGCAGACGGTTAAAAATAACCGTGTACATCAGATACGTTCAAAGCATCGCATACGAACAGAAAGGAAGAAAACCATGCTTGTAAAAAGAGGAGAGATATACTACGCAGATCTGAGCCCCGTGGTAGGAAGCGAACAAGGCGGTATGCGTCCCGTACTTATAGTCCAGAACGATGTCGGAAACCGCCACAGCCCTACAGTTATCGCCGCCGCAATAACAAGTCAGAAGGATAAATCACGGCTTCCGACCCACATTTCGATAAATGCCGACCGTTGCGGTCTTGCGAAGGATTCGATAGTCCTGCTCGAACAGGTAAGAACGCTTGATAAACAAAGGCTCAAGGAACGTATGGGCGAGCTTGACGAGGGAGCGATGAACAAGGTCGATAATGCATTGTCGGTCAGCTTCGGGCTTTCGGGAAACAATTAATGAATATTACCTTAACATTATGTAACGCCGTTACACAGCATCTCATATTTCGGACTATGTAAAGGTTATCATTAACAGCCGCTTTAGCTAAAGCTACAAAATTCAAGCCGTTTTCGGTTTTCAGGTTGTAAAATTGTCATTATAATGGTACAATAATCACCGGAAATCTTGCGGTAATGCAAAAGACGAAACGGAGAAAAGATAATGAATATAGCAGTTGCACAGTCGGGCGGTCCTACGGCGGCGATAAATTCATCGCTTTGCGGAGTTTTTGACGAGGCGGAGAAGTACAACGAGATTGACAGAATATACGGCTCGCTGAACGGTATAGAGGGTATACTGAACGATAACCTCATCGACCTCAAGGAAGTGCTTATCACAGAAAACGACAAGCAGTTACTGAAGCGCACTCCCTCGACGGTGCTTGGCTCGTGCCGTTTCAAGCTGAAAAACAGCAGTGACGATGACAGCGACTACAAGCGTATCACGCAGACCTTTGCAAAGTATGATATAAAGGCTTTTTTCTATATCGGCGGCAACGATTCGATGGATACCGTAATGAAGCTGGACGCTTATTTCAGAGAAAACCACATTGATATAAAGGTTGTCGGCGTGCCGAAAACGATAGACAACGATTTACCGCTTACCGACCATACTCCCGGTTTCGGCTCTGCGGCAAAATACGTTGCGACAACACTGCAGGAAATCATCCGTGACAGCAGGGTATACTCCATTCCGTCCGTTACGATAGTAGAAATAATGGGACGTGATGCAGGCTGGCTCACGGCTTCGTCCTGCGTACTGCGTGCAAACGGCGAACCCGCCCCACACCTTATCTACCTTCCCGAAAGCGACTTTTCGGAAGAACATTACCTTGAAGACGTGAAAAGAATATCCGAAAGATACAAGGCTGTTATCGTTGCCGTATCCGAGGGCATAGACTGCCTTGCGAGCCGCTCGGAAGCCACCGACGCATTCGGTCATAAATATCTGTCGGGCGTCGGTAAATATCTTGAAGAGCTTACCCGTGACCATATAGGCTGTAAGGTGCGTTCAATAGAGCTTAACGTAATGCAGAGATGCGGCTCGCATATAACCTCTCTGACCGACCTTGACGAAGCGTGGAGAATAGGTGCGGCGGCTGTGAACGAAGCACTGAAATACGGCGGCAGCGGCGTAATGATGGGATTCAGACGAATCAGCAACAATCCTTACCGTGTAGGGATTGCTCCGCTTGACGTAAGAGAATGTGCAAACAAGGCTAAATATTTTCCGAAGGAATGGATAACCCCCGAGGGAAACAATGTTACGATAGACGCACTGAATTACTTCCTGCCTCTTATACAGGGCGAGCCGAAGATAGATTACCTGAACGGCATACCGGTGCATTTTAGGCTTGACCAGTAGAAGATATAAGCAAAACGGGCATCGGCCGCTTACGACCGATGCCCGTTTTTTCTTTTTGAACTCAATCAAACTTCGTTATCTGCGGATTCCTGCAGTGCTGTAATAAATACAGCACCTCCTCGCTCTTTACAAAATAAGACTTTGAATAAGCATCGTCAACGTAAAAGTCAAGCAGGAACTTATCTTCCCACTCGTGGAGCGATACCTTGAGCTTTTCCTTTATCTCGTCATACTTATCGCCGAATAAAGCTCTCAGCCCTTTTCCTCTGCGTAAAAAGCCGTAAACGAACATTGCTCCTCGAAAGCACGGTAAAAGCTGCGAATAGATCGGAGAGTCACGGCGGAACTCGATAACTACCTTCTGCTCTGTAAGGCCTCCGGGTGCATCCCTGTCCTCAGGGAGTACCGTTCTGAACTTTTCGGGCGGCATTATCGTGCCAAGCTCGATGAATTCTGCATTTTCATAGGGTGCTGTCATAATATATCCTTCCTTTCGTCCTCATATAAAACTATCGGTGTCTTTATTATATATGCGTCATCCGGCTACTTCAATGAGCCGCCGCACAATATACTTAAACTACGGCACAGCTTATAAAAACTCCTTTATAAAAAATGAAAGCATAAGCCTTAGCTTGTCCTCATAATTCAGCTCACAGCCCAGTATCTCCTTTATCCTTCTCAGCTTGTAGTTTACTGTATTGCGGTGAACGAATGTAATCCTTGCGACCTCCTGCACACTGCTGTCATTTTCAAGATAGCATTTGAGCGTTTCCATATAATCCGTACCGTTGGCGCTGTCGAATTCTTCAAGCGTACCCAGCGTTTCGTCATATATCTCGTGCAGTACCGATGTATCTTTTATATGTACAAGCAGCTTGTATATGCCCATATCACTGTAGGCTACACAGTTTTCGCCGTGCAGGGTAGCCACCTTGTGCGCCATTACGGCCTTGCGGTAACCGTCCGAGACAGCCGCATACCCTTGCTTTGACGGGCTTATGCCGCAGGTGAGCGTCGCTCCCTCCCCGCCTGAATTGAAAATGGTATCAAATGTCGAAAGAATCTTCCGTACATCCTCCTCTTTACAGTCGGGGCATACTGTCACAAGATTTTTATCCTGAAAGAAGAAGCTGAATTGCCTTCCGCTTGTATTCAGTACCTTCTGCATGGCGCTTGTGGCGACTTTTTTCAGCTCATCGTCGCCAAGCTCGGTTTCAGAAAAGCCGCATACGCCTACGCAATAGTCGGATGACGGGAAATAACTGCGCCGTTCAAGCGTCGATTTATATCCCGCCTCGTTCTCCGGCGAAAATATAAGGTTTCTTAGAGCAGTGGCAAGCGCCGTTTCTATCTCCTCGCCGGTTACTATCCTGTGGCAGAAGTCATAGGTTATATCTATCAGCTTTACCTCCCACGGAACAGTAAACAACGGCAGGGAATTAATATCACAGCAGTCCTTTACGCTTTGCGGTATACTCTTTATATATTTACCTGTGTTGATAACAAGCGCACTGCAGCGTTTTTCTATCAGTTCCTCGACAAACCTCAGCAGGTGACCTTCATCGTTTATTCCGACCCCTGTCATAAAGACCATTTCGTTTCCGTGAAGAAAAAGTGACACATCAGCGTTTTCAACCAGATGCACCCAGCGGACATAGTTTCCCAGTCCCTCTTTTCCCGCAACGAGCTTCATAACGTAATTTGCCTGTGCATTCGCACATAGCTTTGATACTGTAATTGACATATTCTCACCTCTTTTTCTTTTAAGATAGCAAAAACCGCCGAAGCTCCCTTGTTTCCCGACAGCTCTGGCGGTATTCATCTCGTTTATTGATAAAGAGTATAGCACGGTTTTGCATAATTGTCAAGAGAATATTGCAAAATTCAACTTCAGCACAAACAAAACACCTTTCTTTAGGCGCTCTGCACAATTCAGCATAAATGCTATTGCAATGCGATTTTAAGCGTGATATAATGCAGTTAAACCGAAAGGAAACAGTGAAATAAAACAAAAAGAAACTTGCAACGGCGCAGAAAATGATTTCTGCGCCGTTTTGTTTTGCAGGAATAAAAAGATAAGACTTGCAAAACGGGAAAGAAAGGAGTGCTTAGAAATGAGTGAAAAGGTAAATGCACCGGAGATTTCGGTAAAGAACGTCAGTATGGTGTTCTCGGACAGCAAGGGAAATCCGGTACAGGCACTTAAGAATGTAAGCATTGATATTCAGAAAGGTGAGTTCATATCGCTTCTCGGCCCTTCAGGCTGCGGTAAGTCCACACTTCTTCGTATAGTATCGGATCTGCTGACCCCCACCTCAGGCGAGGTTACGGTCTGCGGCAAGACACCGAGAGAAACAAGACTTGAGCAGAAGTTCGGTATCGTGTTCCAGAACCCCGTGCTTCTCGACTGGAGAACGGTAAGAAAGAACATAAGACTTCCGCTTGAGATGATGAAGGTTCCGAAAGAGGAGCAGGCGAGCCGTATCGAACAGGTACTGGAGCTTGTCGGACTCAAGGAATTCGGAAACAGCTACCCCGGACAGCTTTCAGGCGGTATGCAGCAGAGAGTAGGCATAGCAAGAGCGCTTGCGATACAGCCCGACATACTGCTGATGGACGAACCGTTCTCGGCGCTTGACGAGTTCACAAGAGAAAAGCTCAACGACGATGTGCTTTCAATATGGAGAAAGACAAACAAGACGGTGCTTTTCGTAACTCACAACATATCCGAGTCGGTATATATGTCCGACAGGATCTGCGTTTTATCTCCTCACCCGGGCAGATTATCCGCAATAGTGGACGTTAATCTTCCCAGACCGAGAAACGCAGACATGAGAGGTACTCCCGAGTTTGCCGCTCTTGTTGAGAAGGTAAGAAACAGCTTCGAGGGTATATAAAGCCGAAAGGAGCGTTAAGAAATGATAAAAAGGATAACTTCCTCCAAAGGCATAGTAACTGCCGTATGGGTGCTGGGTCTTGTAGTGATATGGGAGATATGCGCATTTATAGTAGGAGCGACACAGCGTACACCTGTAAACGTTCTTCCGCATCTGTACCAGATAATCGGCTCGTTCTTTGATACAAAGTCGATAACCGGTTCAGGCGATACGATAGCAACACTGGTTTTCTCCAGTGCCGCAGAAACGCTTTCAAGAGCGCTTATCGGTTTTATAATCGGTATGGTGCTGGGCTACATACTGGCTTTGCTGATGCACCTGTCGCACATAGTCGAAAAGATAGCGTTCCCGTATCTTATGATAATCCAGATGATACCTATTCTCGGTATGGCGCCTATCGTACTTTCGATAACAGGCGATATATCAAGCGCACGAATCATAATCGCCGCAATACTCACCTTCTACCCTGTTTCGACAAATACGCTGGCAGGCTTCAAGTCGGTCGGCCGTGAAAGACACGAGCTGATGAGATCCTACGGTGCAAGCAAGTTTCAGCTTTACACAAAGATGCTTATCCCGTCGGCAATGTCCTACTTCTTCACGGGTCTAAAGATCTCGGCGCCTATGGCGATAACGGCATCTATCCTAGTAGATACGCTTCAGGGCGGCAACGGTCTTGGCTGTATGCTCTCCCAGTCGCTGAAAGGCTCGATGACAAGATTTGTATTCTGGGATATAGTAATATTCAGCGCCGTTATAGGCGTGCTCAGCTTCTATCTTATGGGCGTTATCGAAAGAGCGATAACACCGGCGAAAAGAAAGGCAAAGAAAAAAGCACAGTAAGGAAAGGACTGATCGTACTTGAAAGGCAAGGCAATCAAAAACATCATAACAACAGTCGGTCTGCCCGTACTGTTCGGAGCATTGATATTCACACTGTGGCAGACAAAGGTTCTGCACGCACTGTTCAAAACGGATGAGATAATCCTTCCGCTCCCGACAAGAATAGGCTCGATAATAGGCGATAACTTCACGAATATGTTACCGCAGATAGCGTCAACTCTTATAGTGGCGCTCGGAGGACTTGTACTCGGCTCGATACTCGGTTACTTCATCGGCGTTGCCGGTGCGGTATTCAAGAAGTGGGGCATGGGCGGTCTGACCATAGTATCCGCATTCAACGCAATCCCGCTCGTAGCGCTCGCTCCGGTTATCAACAACTGGACAAGGGATTTGTCGAGCGTGGTAGATATAAGAAGTACGGTGGCTAAGATAATCACCGTTACGATATTCTGCACAGCTTCAATGAGCGTAAACGCATACAGAGGTCTGACGGAGGTAAAACCGTTCTCGGAGGATCTGTTCGCATCATACGGTTCAAGCAAGCTGAAAATATTCTTCAAGCTGAGGCTCCCGAACTCACTGCCCTATGTATTCACGGCTTTAAGAGTAAGCGTTCCGTCCTGTATAATCGGTGCGGTAGTAAGCGAATACTTCGCAGAGCAGGTAATCGGTGTCGGCAGACAGATAAGAGAGAACATAGTCAAGGGTCAGTTCCCGACAGCGTGGGCATATATAACAATAGCCTGTGTAATGGGCATACTGATGTACATCATACTCCTCACAGTCGAGGCAATCGTGCTGAAAAACCGCCGTGCAAGATAAGCAAAAGAGCGGTTTCAGATAAACTAAAACCTATTTTAAAAGACGAGAAAGGATGAAACATTATGAAAAACAAAAGAGTGTTAGCAGCATTACTCGCAGCAAGCTGTCTTGCAACATCGTTCACCGCTTGTTCCGGTGACGCCTCATCGAGCAGCACAGCAGAAAGCTCAGCCGCATCGGCAGACGCTTCTTCAAGCGCCGCAGAGGGTTCTTCGGAAAGCGCAGGTCTTATGAGCGACGAAGAAATCATCAAGAAGGCCTCAAGCGAAAACAAGGTCGGCAACTGGGGTCTCGGCAACGAGTACGAAATTCAGGCTCTGCTTTCAAAATACGGTCTGCCCACAGAATATATCACAATGGACTTCACAATGGATCAGATAGATAAGGATACTATTACGCTGGCATCAGCAATGACATTCAACGAGCTTGGTCTTATCAAGAACAACTATGACGGCGGTTATAATTACGGCGATGAGATCGGTGTCATCGATATGAACGATCAGGGTGTTGCAATGCTTGAGGATAACCTGTTCTGCACAAAGGAATTCGCAAAGAACAACCCCAACACAGTAAAGGCATTCGTTGCCGCATCAATGAAGGGCTGGACATATGCGTGCGAGCATCCCGATGAAGCCGCAGAAATCGTATTCAAGTACGGCTCATCGGTATCGGCTGACCACCAGAAGTATATGGCTTCAGAGGTTGCAAAGCTTGTAACGACCGATACAAAGGGCAATGCGGTTTCCGCTTCGGATGTAGGTAAGATGGACGAAGATGCAATGCAGCAGACACTTGACCTTGCTAAGCAGTACATCAAGCTTGATGACGCTACAGCGGCAGACAAGCTCGCTAAGCTTACACTTGATGACATCCGTTCTTCCGACTATCTGACATATGACGGCGGAGCAGTTGAGAAGTCTGACCTCAAGGTTCAGCTTAAATGGTTACCGCAGGCTCAGTTCATGGGCTATTATGTAGCGCTTGACAAGGGCTACTACAAGGATAACGGCCTTAACGTAGAGATTGTAAGCGGCGGCGGTGACGTTTCAGAAACAGTTGCAGTAAGCAACGGCACGGTTGACTTCGGCGTAACGTGGGTTTCTAACCTTATCAACGCCAACGCAGGCGGTATGGAGCTTCTCGAAGTAGCTCAGGTATATCAGAGATCGGGTCTTGTACTTTGCTACAAGAAGAGCCGGTTCACTAAGTAATTCACAGTTTCGGATTACTCCGGAAGCTGAAAGGCGGTATATATGAGCGAAAAGAAAATACTTGTAAGCGGTTGCCTTTTCGGCTGGCATTGCCGCTATGATGACGGCGATACGCCGTGTCTGCACCCACAGTTCCTTAAATGGAAAGAAGAAGGCAGACTGATACCGGTATGTCCCGAAGTGTTCGGCGGTCTTCCGACCCCACGCCCCGATTGTCAGCGTACAGGCGATAAGGTGATGAGCTGCGTAGGCGGCGACTGCACCGAACAGTACACAAAAGGCGCAAACGAGGCGTTAAGACTTGCAAAGGAAAACGATGTTGCTCTTTGCATAATGAAAGAAGACAGCCCCTCCTGCGGAAGCACCCACATATATGACGGCACCTTCACGGATACGATCATCAAGGGACAGGGGCTTGCGGTCGAATATCTCAGAAACGCAGGCTACAAGGTATTCAGCGAGAATATGATTGAAGAAGTTATAAAGGCACTCGCAAAGTAAACACTACAGCAATTTATACAGTGAGTTCAGTATCGCACGAGCAGTTAAATACCGTTCGTGCGATCGGTAAAGACGTCAGGGCGGACGTATCACGGCATAGCGGTCGTTTCGCTCCGACGTTTTTCCCGATAAAAATACAAACTTTATCAAGAGCAGAAGGAAAGAGGGTATAACAGTGGTATTCAGATCACCACCAACGATTATTTACGGCAAGGGTACAGTTACCTCAGTCGGAGAGCAGGCGGCTCACTTCGGGAAAAAGGCGGTGCTTGTCTGCGGAAAAGGCTCGCTGAGAAAAAGCGGAGTGCTTGATATTATAGTATCGAGCCTCGAAAAAGCAGGCGTTTCCTGTGCGGTATACGACCGTGTAGGCTCAGACCCGACAACATCGGACGTTGACGAGGGTGCGGCTTTTGCAAAGGAAAACGGTTGCGATGTAATAGTAGCGGCAGGCGGAGGAAGTACTCTTGATGCGGCAAAGGGAATCGGAATGCTGCTCACAAACGGCGGCAAGGTGACCGATTACGAAAAGACCGCTCCCGAAAAGGAGTCGCTCCCCATTATCGCAATACCGACCACAGCCGGCACAGGCAGTGAAGCGACAAGATACTCGGTCATAACAGATACCGACAGAAACATAAAGATGCTGTTATCGACAGACGGAATCATTCCGAAGGCAGCGATTCTTGACTTTGCGATAACAAAATCATTGCCGCCGTTTATGACAGCGGCAACCGGAATGGACGCTCTGACCCACGCAATAGAGAGCTACATAAACGTCAACGCATCGCCTATGACAAAGATGTATTCGCTTGAAGCGATAAGGCTTATATCAAAGAGTCTTATACCGGCTGTCCTTGACGGCAGAAACGAGCAGGCAAGAGAGGATATGCTCCTTGCCGCCTTATATGCCGGAATCGCAATATGCAGTGCGCCGACAGCGCTTGTTCACTCAATGTCAAGACCGCTCGGAGCGTGGTTCCATATTCCGCACGGTCTCGCAAACGGAATGCTTCTAAGCACGGTTATGGAATATAACCGCCCGTCCTGCCCCGAAAAATTCCGTGACATCGCAATAGCGATGGGCGAGAATGTCGAGGGCTTATCGGTAAGAGAGGCAAGTATAGTTGCAGTTGAAGCTATCGCCGCAATAGCGGACGAAACGGGACTTCCGAAGCTGCTTTCTTCACAGGGAGTAACAGAGGACAAGATACCGACTCTTGCAAAGGACGCATTCGCCGCAGGAAGCACGGCTAACAATCCCAGAGTTCCCACAGTAGAAGAAATCGAAACGATATATAAAAGTATTTTCTGATAAAAGAAAGGAAGAAACAGTATGAGATACGGATTCAAAAGCGCAGAAGAGGTAAAGGAAACCTCACTTAAGTACAACCTTCATTCGTGGAGCGTTCAGGGCAAGCTGAACCCCGCAGTAGTAGAAAAGGCGGAGGGTATTTATTACTACACCGCAGACGGCAAGAAGATGGCTGATATGTCAAGCCAGCTTGTAAACCTGAATGTCGGCTACGGCAACAAGGATATTATCGACGCTATCAAGGAGCAGGCAGAAAAGCTCGCTTACATAAGCCCGGCTTACGCTATCGACTGCCGTTCAAAGCTCGCAGAGATGGTCGTAAAGGTTGCTCCGAAGAATATGGGCAAGGTATTCTTCACCTTAGGCGGTGCAGACGCTAACGAGAATGCAATAAAGATTGCAAAGCTGGTTACAGGCAGATACAAGATATTCTCAAGATACCGTGCATATCACGGAAGCTCATTCGGCGCAGGTAACCTGACAGGCGAGCCCAGAAGATATACTCTTGAACCCGGTATCCCCGGCTTCGTAAAGTTTACAGATCCTTATCTGTATCACGCTCCGTTCCCCTTTGAGAGCGAAGAACAGGCTACAGAGTATTATCTCGGACAGCTCCGTGACCAGATTATATACGAAAATCCCGATGCGGTTGCCGCTATCGTAATGGAATCGGTAACAGGCTCCAACGGTATCATCATTCCGCCCAAAGGCTACTTACAGGGTGTACGCAAGATATGCGACGAGTTCGGCATTATGATGGTCTGCGATGAGGTAATGGCAGGCTGGGGCAGAACAGGCGAATACTTCGCTTGTGAAAACTGGGGCACCGAGCCTGATATGATAACCTTCGCAAAGGGCGTTACCTGCGGATACGCTCCTCTCGGCGGCGTTATCGTAAGCAAGAAGATTGCAGAGTTCTTCGATACGCACAAACTCGACTGCGGTCTTACATATTCAGCTCATCCTCTGGGCTGTGCCGCAGGTGTTGCGTGCCTTAACTTCTATGAAAAAGAACACATTATGGATAAGGTAAAGGAACGTGGCAAGCAGTTAGGCGCACTCCTTGAGGATATAAAGGCAAAGCACAAGAGCGTGGGTGATGTACGTTATATCGGCCTGTTCTCCTGCGTAGAGCTTACAAAGGATAAGGCAACACACGAGCCTCTCGTTCCTTTCGGCAAGGATCCTGAGGGCATTATGGGCAAGATAGTCGGAATGTTAAAGGCAAAGGGCTTCAACACATATTCACACGAGGCTTGCATATTCGTCTGCCCGCCTCTCATTATCACAGAAGAAGAGCTTGCAGAGAATATGGCGATACTGGACGACGTTCTGACAGAAGTAGACAAGATGGTCTGATTTAAAAACGAATTCAATACGGGAAAGGACGGTAAGTTATGGATCTCATAATCAAAAACGGTACGATAGTTTCACCAACGGCTACATTCAAAGCCGATGTGTGCGTGGATAACGGCAAGATAGTTGCAATAACGGCAGATGCCGGCACAGATGCCGACAAGGTGGTAGACGCAAGCGGCAAGATGGTGCTCCCCGGTGCCATTGACGCACATACCCACCTTGCGATGCCCTTCGGCGGCACAATTTCATCCGATGACTACTACGCAGGCACAAGAGCAGCTGCCTGCGGCGGTACAACAACAGTATTCGACTTCATTTTACAGGATTTCGGTGAAACAATGGTCGATGCCATCAAGCGCCGTGACGCATTGTGTGCTCCCGATGCGGCTGTCGATTACGCATTCCACGTTGCAGTAAAGGACGTTTCAAACGGACTTATCGACACTATAGAAGATGCTGTAAACTACGGTGTATCTTCGTTCAAGGTATTTATGGTTTACGATTTCGGCGTAACAGACGGCGTATTCTACAAGGTACTCGAAAAGGCAAAATCCTGCGGCGCTATGATTTCGGTACACGCCGAGAACAAGCAGTTAATAGACGTTCTGACAGAGCGTTATCTGTCAGAGGGCAAGACAAGTGCATGGTATCACTATATGAGCCGTCCGGAATTTGTCGAGGGCGAGGCTGATATAAGAGCTATCCAGCTTGCAAAGAGCCTTGACTCCAAGCTGTACATCGTACACCTTGCAAATAAGGAAGGTGTGCAGGCGGTTGAAAGAGCAAGGAACGAGGGCTATCAGATATATGCAGAAACCTGTCCGCAGTACCTTGAATTTACCTCCGAGGTATACAAGAGAGCAGACGGCAGAAACTTTGTATGCTCTCCTCCGATGAAGGGCGAGGAAAGCAGACTTGCTCTGTGGGAGGCTATCAAGAAAGGTCTTATCACAACGATAGCTACCGACCACTGCCCGTTCCAGTCATACGAAAAAGACTGGGGCAAGGACGATTTCACAAAGATTCCCAACGGCTGTGCAGGTATCGAGAATATGTACCCATATATGCTGTCAGCCGCTAACGAGGGCAAGATAACATTCAACAAGGCAGTTGAGCTTTGCTCATATAACCCCGCCAAGATTTTCGGCTGTGACGCAAAGGGCGCTATCGAAGTCGGCAAGGACGCAGATATTGTTATCTACGATCCCACTAAGGACTTCACAATCACAAATGACAAGATGCACAGCGACTGCGACCACACAATCTGGGAAGGCATCAAGGTCAAGGGCTATCCCGAGGCTACCTACTCAAGAGGCAAGCTCGTATTCAAGGACGGCGAGTTCTTGGACGAGCGTGGCTGGGGCAAGTTCATAAAGAGAAGCTCAAGCGGTAACTTATAATAAACAAAAGCTGATACATAACAGGGGAGAGCAATATCTCCCCTGTATCTGTAACAGCACAAAGGAAAAGGAGAGATACTTATGCCATTCGTAAAAAATACAGCAATAGAAGAAAGCGCCCGCTGCCTTTTATGCCTCGACGCTCCCTGCACAAAAGCCTGTCCGTGCGGCGCACAGCCCGACAGATTTATCCGCTCACTGCGTTTTGATAATTTAAACGGTGCAAAAGCCTTTGTGAAAAACTGTGCCGATTGCTCCGCTCCCTGTATGACCGCCTGCACAAGAGCGAAAATAGACAGGCCCGTTGAAATAAAACAGACAGCGGAGTATATCGCTTCTGCCGCAAAGGACGCAGAGCCGAAAGCCGATTTATCAATGACCTTCTGCGGTCTTAAGTGTGAAAACCCGTTTTTCCTATCTTCATCCGTAGTAGCAAGCGGCTACGATATGTGCGCAAAGGCGCTCAATATGGGCTGGGCAGGTATCGTATACAAGACGATAGGCTTCGCAAAGATGAACGAGGTATCTCCCCGTTTCGACATTCTGAACAAGGAAACGACACCCTATATAGGCTTCAAGAACCTTGAACAGATTTCCGACCATCCTCTTGAAGAAAACCTTGCTATACTCAAAAAGCTGAAGGAAAACTATCCCTCAAAGATAATCGTTTCTTCAATAATGGGCGAAAGCGAGGACGAGTGGACAGCGCTTGCAAGACTGTCTGAGGAAGCCGGTGTCGATATGATAGAGTGCAACTTCTCCTGCCCGCAGATGACAAGTCACAGTATGGGCAGTGACGTGGGTACGAATCCTGAGCTTGTCGCAAAGTATACCGCCGCAGTAAGACGTGGCACAAGGCTCCCCGTGCTTGCAAAAATGACGCCCAATATAACCAATATGGAAATACCGGCTATTGCGGCAGTAAACGCAGGTGCGGACGGCATTGCGGCAATAAACACCGTCAAGAGCATCACAAACGTCGATCTTGACAGCTTCGTTCCTACCCCCGACATTAACGGCAAGTCCGCTGTCGGCGGATATTCGGGCAAGGCGGTAAAGCCTATCGCTCTGCGTTTCATCTCGGATATGAAAAGAAACGAAACGCTTAAAAATGTCGAGATCAGCGGTATGGGCGGCATAGAAACGTGGCGTGCCGGTCTGGAGTTTATCCTTATGGGCTGTACGAATCTACAAGTAACGACCTCGGTGATGCAGTACGGCTACAGAATAATAGACGATATGCTTGACGGATTATCACGCTGGCTCACTGCCGCAGGCTACAGCAGTGTGTCGGAGGTAGTCGGCCTTGCAAACAAGAATATGACCGATGCCGGCAGCCTTGACCGTGACACCGTTACATATCCTATATTCGACAAAAACAAGTGTATCGGCTGCGGCAGGTGCTACATCGCCTGCTATGACGCAGGTCATCAGGCACTTGACTTTGACAGCGATAAAAGAAAGCCTGTTTTCCTCGGTTCAAAGTGCGTAGGCTGTCATCTCTGTGCTACCGTCTGCCCCGTAAATTGCATTTCGAAGGCTAAGAGAGTTGCAAAAAAACACTGATTTTTCGATAAGAATCTTCATAAAATACGGCTGTTTCACAAGACAGCCGTATTTCAGACTGTCGATAAACCTCTTGTAAATATTAAAAATGGGGTCGCAGGGGCGAAGCCCCCGTACAGGTCGTCAGCCATTTGTGCCACCGCATCGTGCAGTGGCTTTGTGTGGCTGACTGCAAGCATCCTTGCTTGGTCCGGGGCGGTAGCCCCAATAATATAGCCCCTTTCCTGGGGAAAGGGGTTTGGGGATAGGGATTGAGAACAAGCACTTTTTTGAAAAAACAGACTTTTTCTACAAGATGATACGGCTGTTTCACAAGACAGCCGTATTTTTTATGCTATGTAAACCCGCATAAACACTCACTTCACCCCACTTTTTAAAAACTTTTTAAAAATTTTTTAAAATTTCTGAAACTTTTTTGCCCCCGCCGCCGACTACCGATATGTAAGCAGTTGATAAAGAGATATTCAAAAAAACTTTTGAATTTTTTAAAAAACTTGAAACTTTTCGAGAAAACCTCGTGACTGCACATATGAAAAAGCTAAAACGTGCTTAACAAGCACAGAATACATGGAGGACAAAGAAATGAAAAAGATTTTAGCAACAGTAGCTTCAATTGCAATGGTAGCAGCTTGCTCAACAGCAGCTTTCGCAGCAGGTGACATCGGTAAGTCAGAGACAGTTACTCCCGGTGCTTCTTCAGGCAACACAAACACAGGTGTTGTACTTACAGTCTGTCTCTTATACACATCTCCGAGCCCACGAGACAGGCAGAAATCTCGTATGCCGTCTTCTGCTTGAAAAAAAAAAAAAAA
>OJJT01000338.1_pt1 | contig 25150 bp, 20 predicted proteins | sample 1596281 | NCBI WGS metagenome assembly OJJT01 (sample SAMEA4350145, study PRJEB24818) | metagenome | biome: human; feature: gut; material: faeces | place: Denmark | collected 2013-09
CCTTCCTCTATGCTTCTCTCTTTTTTTTTTTTTTGTATTTCTTTTTTTTTTTTCAAGCAGAAGACGGCATACGAGATTTCTGCCTGTCTCGTGGGCTCGGAGATGTGTATAAGAGACAGACCATACTCCTCTCCACCGCTTTTTTCCCACTGGATCAAGGCCGTCGCTGCAATTTCATCAGCTTCGTTGCGGGCGGAAACCAGCTGAACCTCGATTCCCTTTCGGCGGCAAAGCTCGCCGTAAAAATGGGTTTTGGAATAATGCGGAATTTTACCGTTAGCCGCGTAGGCGTCAAAGAGCTGGGGCTGTTCGTGTTCAATCAGTCTCAGCATGTTTTTACCCTCCAGCGCCGCACCGTTTTGATCAAGGCGATTCCCCGGTCCAGCATCCATGCGAGAACCGGCATGACCGGCAGATCAAATTCGCCGATCATCTCCTCGATCTGAATTGGAAAATTACCTTTAAAGACGCTGAGTCCATCGTCCAGCGTGCCTTCTACGCCCCCCAGATTGCAGCGCTGAATCCCCATCTTCCGGGCTTTTTCAAACAACTTCCAATGTGCGGAATAGGGCGCGCGGTAAGTCAGAAATTCACTGTTTGTACCCGCATACAAGACTTCCATCTGATCATCTTGAATCAAAGCCAATAATCCGCACAGCGTGACAACAGAGGAACCCTGACTCAATTTTTTCTCCAGAAATTCCTGTTCCCGGTTCAAATTGATGATCTGTTCTTTTTCTGCTTTATTAAGTTCTTCAGGTTTTCTTTCTAGCCCGGATATCAGATTCTCAATCTGATCCCGCCGCTGATTTAGATCCAGCCGGGCAGTCATCAGCACGGCCCGTTCGCCGTACAACGTCATTAAGCGTTTAAAGTATTCCGCATTGCGCAGATGGATCTTTTTCCGTTGTTCTGTTTGTTTCATGACCTCAACGAAAGGATCCAGTTCAGTTTCCCCTTCATGAATTGTCACCCCGCATTTTTCAGCGTGCCGGATACTTCGCCGGGTCTTCGCGTTTAACGCTGCCCAATCCATTTGTTCCCGCAGCATGACCGCCTGAAAGCGCGGCTGCGTCGCTTCACGCAGGTACAAAGTATAGCCTTTATGGCGGCATTTCAGTCCTGTCAGCAGCTGAACTACCGCAGCTTGATGATGTTCGTCATGGGTTTGGTTGCGTTGCGCATAGGGATAAGCACTATCAATCAAATTCGGATCAAAACGGAGGGTAACCGCATGAGAACGGCGCGCCAGTTTTTTCAGCTTTGCGAAGAGAAAACGAATTAACGGCTCATCCTGATAGTTGGCGATCGGGCCGCGGGGAATATAAAACAGGCTTAATCCCAGCGGCAGCGGACGAATCAAAATCATCGCATACGCCCGGATCGTTCCGCCCCGGCGGACAACGACTTGTTTCATCGACCAGTTTTCCTTGACCTGGCTCCAGCGGGCATGTTGAAGTAAATTGTTCTGCGGATGGCTTTCCAGAAAGTCTTCGATTTCCTGGGGTTTGGGATGTTCATCAAAAACATATTCGTCTGCGATCATAGTCATTCTCTCTTTCTATCCCTGAGCCTCGATCTGTTTCTAAAATGATCGAATACGCAGAGAGTCTACAAGTGTAGTTCTATATTAAGTCTACATTTGTAGTTTTGTTTTGTCAAATTGATTCGATCATTTTCTTACTTTTTTTGGAACTTCATCCGTGTTTTTCAGCATTTTGAGTTTCAAAAAAGAACAGTCGCCCATTCTTTTTTGCATCGCTTCAATTGTTCATTGTTCCTCGTTATCAAAGGTCCACAGAAGATAGCGGACAGGCTGAATATTTTCACTCCATTCACCATCCGGATAGCCCTGTAATTCCCGGTACCGTTTTAAATTTTCCTCTGTCAGCATGGAATCCAATATGATGTTTTCTGAGACGGTGTACCCGTTGATCGTCCCGATCGGATTTTCTCCTGCTTCTCTGGAAATCGAATAGGATTCAAAGAGATTGCTGCAAGTTCCATCCTTTGCGGTACAACCTTCCGCCTGAAATTCCAGTTCAATTTGCAGCGTAGTTTGATCCTCGCTCATCTGAAAGCTGACATTCAGCTCAGAAGGCAATGGATCGATCATTTCCAACGTGACATCTCCGTTAAACGCGCTGATGATTAACTTTCCATCTTGTTTTTCCGCGATTACACCGTCCGCCAACTGAATTGTTTCCGGTGAAGGTGTTGGACTTGCTTCTGCTGAGGCCTCCGGCGTACTTTCTGCCGGAGCTGTCGCCGGCGGATTTTCTGTCGGTTCTTTTGTTTCCTGCAGGGCACAACCCGTTAATAAAAAGCAGGCTAATACAATAATAATCTTTTTCATTCTTTGTCTTCCTTTCCTAAAGAGATTTACTCACTGCTTATTCATGGATTTTTTCAAAGTTCAGATGATCCAGTAAAGGCATGGTTTTCTCATCCTTTGTCGGCCAGAAGCCAACCGATTCTAAATAGTCTGTTCCTTTGCTTGTCAAATCCAGACTTAAATCTGAAGTAACGCAAAGGATTTCCGATTCGCTGAACCGCATGACCTCCGTTGCGATCAAAGCCCCGTCGCCAAAGTATCCGCCGTCGACAGGAGGTTCGTCAAATAAACCAAAGACATAAAAACCATCATAGGAACCGTGTGTGTAATCTGAGCTCATCCAGTCTTCAATTGGCCATTCATAATATTGGAAACCAACGTTATGGGAAAGTCGATCATAAATCATAAACACATCGGCCGGAACTTCCTGATCGATCGTTATCCGCAGGTTCATCTGCGGAATATCATAAATAGTGACGGATTCTTCTTTTACAGGTTCAATCACTGTGGTCCATGGAAAATTGTTTCGAAGCATTTCTTTTTTCAGATCAGCTTCTTCTTCCACGCTTTCAAAGTGTGATCCCGTTTCGCTCAGATGGATTAAAAGTTTTCGGATATCTTCTGTATAATCTCGATCCAGTTGAACCAGCCAATCATTAATCAAAGCCAGATCTCCTTTTAAGAAGCAAACCGTGATCACTTCCGGAAATGGATAACTTGGATATTCATCTCCAGGATGAATAACGAAGGTAAACAGCCAGTCATTTTTAAAATCCGGATTCTGATTTATCCATGTATTCTTACCCCTCTCCACATATTCACCTTGAAGGTCAGAAAAAACATCAAAATAAAAATATTGATTCGGCTGAATCCATTGCCAGTTTACATCTTTCTCCGGTTGTAATTTGGAATTGATATCCGCGACCGTGATCTTTGCGATCGGATCTTGGACTGGATTTATACTCATTTCTCCTGTCTTGATTTCCGGCTGTTCGTAACCGATCAAAGCATAGAAATCATAGAGGGCGTAAGGATCGTCAGTATAGCTGATATTTCCCTGTTGATCATTGAGATACAGCCATTTTGGATTTGTCCAAGCTAAATAATCCTGGCCGTTATAATGGATTTTCAAATCATAATAATAGGGATCGCTGATTGGCTCTCGCTGCCGGTCAAGCACTTTTTGCATCGTTTCCAGAACTTCCGGGTCTTCGCTTTGTAACATCAGCTCCGCATTCTCGTCATTGCGGTTAATCTGTAATAATCGTTCCTCCGGCTCCTTCGGCTGTGTTTGTACGCCGCAGGCAACCAACATGGAACCAATTCCCGAGCTTAACAGGATCAGAGTTAAGATCAGGGTTCCTTTCTTCTTCCGCGAGGAATCAAACAGAGCTTGAATACGCTTTTTCAGCGGCTTTCCGGATGAAAAACGAGTAGAGAACGCCGTCATTGGAAGACGTGTCTGACGAATGACATCGACGATCATCCGGCCATAGACCACTCTGACTTCCTTCGACTGACCTTTTAATAATCGCTGATCACAGGCCATCTCGATATCATTTTCCGCCTGATTGTTCATCAGCCAGACGAACGGATTAAACCAGTGAATGGTCTGAGCTGCGCTGAGCAGCACTTTCTTCCACAAATCTTTTTGTTTCAAATGAATCAGCTCATGCTTTAAAATCAGATCCAGATTTTCATGTTCCAATAATTCCGGTGCCAGAACAATCGCGGGATTAAGAAATCCGATCGCCATCGGCGTAGGCGCTGACCGGCTGGCAATCAGCGGCGGAATTTTCTTCATTTTCATTTCCCGTCCCAGCTGACGCAACAGGCGACCTTGCGGACTCTGTCTGGAAACACGCTGTCCGCGTGCCATCAGAAGCTTTTTCACTCGATAATAATCCAGTGTTAAACGAAGGACGGATAATCCCATACCGATGATCCAAACGACCGTTAAGATCTGTAAGATCGAAATTGAAAATCCTGTTGCCGATGCTGTGTTTTCTTCTGCTTTTTCTTGTAAATTGTCTGAAGGCAACGGTTCTTTTGAAGAAACCTCTGCTTTTAATTCAGGCGATTCTCTAAAAACAGGCGTTACAGGAAGCGGCTGCACCATTCGCTGAGGAACAGGGATCGTGACCGCCGCTGAAGACAGCGTAATATTCCACGGCATAATCAGCCGCAAAGCGATGGCCAGCCAGGCCAAGACCACAACTGAAGCCCGATATCGTTGATGCATGGTTTTGGAAAAAACAAACAGAATTACGATCAGTACCGACATGGAAAGCGATATTTCAATGACTTGTCCAAACAAATCAGTCATTCCGTTTTTCCTCTTTCCGGATAATCGCTTCCAATTCTTCCAGATCCGCTTCTGTTAAACTCTCATTTTTAACCAAAGTCATAAATAAACTGCGTACTGATTTTCGGTGAAATCGTTCAAAGAAACGGACCGTTTCCTGATCGCGGTATTCTTCTTCGCTGATTAACGGCACATACGTTTTTAAACGTCCTTCTTTGACGACGCTGACATAGCCCTTTTCTTCTAATCGCGCTAATAACGCCTGTATCGTTGACATTGTCCAGTCGCGTTCAATATGTCTGGCAATTTCCGATGTTTTTACTGGAATTTCGCATTTCCAGATCGCCGTCATCACTTCCAGCTCTGTGTCCGGCAGTCTTTTCTCTCCGCTCATTTTTTTCACCTCTACATTTGTCAATATAATCATAACGACTTTCTTTACAAATGTCAATGTATTCTCCTTTACAACACGCAAGCATAAAAAAAGCAGAGCCTTTTTAAGCCCTGCCTCATTCCTTTATTTCTTTCCCGCCGTCTTTGTGCGGTCGTACATAATTTTCAGATGACGCCGGCTGCCTTCGCCTTCGCTCTCTGTTTTAATATACGGCCAGTCCGCCAGATACTGATGGATGACTTTCCGTTCATCGTTCGGCATGGGATCCAGCGAAGCGTCCACTTTCGTGCGCTGCACTGTTTTCGCGATCCGGCCGGCGATGGATTTAACCTTTTCATACCGTTCTTCCTTATAGTGGTTGATATCGATCATAATGGAGAACCGCTTGCGGAATGCCGAATTGACAGCTCCGCGCACAACGGTATTCAAAGCCTGCAGCGTCTGACCGTTCTTGCCGATAATTACCGCGTTGTTTTCCGCGTTCAGCATAATCCGGTATCCGCCGTCTTCCTCAAAAATTTCGATTTCAACATCCTGATTCAGACCGGTAAAAAACTCACCGATATAATTGAAGAGAAACTCTTTGACATCACAGGAAGCATAAACCTCAGCGGTGACTGAAGCTCCGATTCCCAGGAATCCTTGTTTTTCTTCGGTAACGAAATAAGTCAGTTCCTCAACGGATACGCCCTTTTCTTTCGCTGCGGAATTCAGTACGTCATTTAATGTTTTTCCTGTGTATTTCTTCATAAAGTCCCTTCTTTACTATTTCTTATCGATATAGATAAACTGAACAAACAAGGTCTTGAAGATCATAACCAGCGACGAAACAGCCCAGTAAATCGTCATGGCTGCCGGCCAGTTGACCGAGATGACAAGGATGAAGACCATCATGTAGATCATCATGTTGCCGCCTGGCTGCTTGGTCTTTTCATACTTCTTATGATGCGCGGCTGCTTCCTTCTTCGCTTTCTGCGTTGCTAAGAACTGCGGCAGCATCATTGAACCAATCTGGCAGATCGCCATGAAGACGAACAGAACCAGATACAGCCATTGTCCGGACATCACGCCATGCAGCGGCGTTTCTTTTAAGCTTAAGCCCCACATCGTACCGTTAACGACGGATTCAGCACGCTGAACCGACATGTAAACAGCCATGATGATCGGCAGCTGAATGAAAGAAGAAATAATTGCGCCGAACGGATTGATGCCGTTTTCTTTGTATAACCGCTGCATTTCCTGGGCCTGCGCCATCTGGGAACGCTCGTCGGTCTTGCCTTCATACTTTTTCGTAATCCGGTTCATTTCCGGCTGAATGACCTGCATTTTCTGAGTCATGACCGTGGACTTGATCGTGAAGACCAAAGTGATTAAATGAACCAACAGGGTGACGATGGAAACAGACAGCGCTACTCCGACATACGGCGTCAGGAAGTTAACCAACTTCGCTAACGGGAAGACGAAGAATGCGTTGAACCAGTTTTCATTGGCCATCATATACTTAAACGTCGTATCTGATGTGATTTGAATGACTTCTTTTGTTTCTGGATCTACTGGCGACGTGCATCCGCTTGCCAAGAACAGCAGCGCGACGAAGACCAGCAGCAGAAGCAACTGTTTTTTACGATTTCTCATTGAACTCTCCTTAACTGAATAATCATGCGTACTTCTTTATTTTAACTTTTTTAATAAGGCTTTCCAAGTCTTTTTTGTTGTCTGAATAACTTTGTTCCAGAAACTTTTTCCTGACAATTAAAATTCCGTCAAAATTTTCATCAAAATCATAAATTTCCTGAAACATCATACGCACTTGACGCTTGGTTTTGTTTCTGACCACGGCATTGCCCAACTTCTTGCCGACTGAAATTCCAATCCGGCTGTGCTCCTCTTTGCGGGCTTTGACATACAGCACAAAAGAAGGACAGCTGACAAATTTCCGATGCTCAATAATCGTTTGAAATTCGCCGGCCTTTTTGACCCGATATTTTTTCTTCATCTTGAGTTATTAAAAAAGCCACCTGTGGGTGACTATTTTATGCCGACAAGATCTTTCTGCCTTTAGCACGACGGCGGGCTAAAACTTTACGTCCTCCGACCGTTTTCATGCGGGCTCTGAAACCGTGGACTTTTTGGTGTTTTCTTTTGCTCGGTTGATAAGTTCTTTTCATATTAAAGAGCCACCTCCAGTTCTTTTTATACAATAATGAGCAATTGCTGGTACATTATACAATAGTTTTTCTGTAAAAGTCAACTAAACTCCGGCGACTTCCCTTTCTGATTTCCTCTTTTTTGTTTAAATGAAAGAACTTTTCAAGAATTTCATGAATTTATGGGCTATTCAGATTGAGATCCTGGCGATGTTTACTGGATTTTCCTTGGCGCGTGAGGGGCAATTTTTAAGCCCTGTTCTTGATTCTCCTGATTGAAAGCTATACAATAAAGATACTCTTTATCTCCTGAACTAACGAAGAATTTTCCGATGAACAGCAGGATTATTCAAAGTTTTCAAACAAAAGGTATAGAAGATTAAAATGACAGGTCCGCAGACTACGGGATGAGGTCAACTTTGGAAATTCCCGCCGGAAATTGTTTTTATATTTTCGATTTCAATTCAGCGGGTATTTCTTTACTTAAAACGTCTGTTCAAAAAAATTTTTTCTCCTTAGAAAACAGGTGAAGATTCATGAAACACAAAACCATTCTTTCTACAAAAAAGAGAGTTTCCCGCAAAGGCTGGGTTTTAGCTGCCGGCAGTCTGATCCTGTCCATTCTGGTCATCGCCGGTTTGCTTCAGGTCAATCAGAAACGCAACGAAGAAGTCTTTCAAAAACTGATCAGTGAAATTCTCAGCGTTTCTCATCAGCAGCAGGAATTTGAAGCCAGAAATATCATCGAAACTACGCAGCGCAGTCTGGAAGCGATCGCCGCCATTTATCAGACGTCGGACGCGGATCCGGAACGCGCCTGGACGCAATCCTATTTGACAGCGGACCAGAACTTCAATTCCGTTCGTGATATCCGGTATTTTTCCGCGGCCACGCTGCGGTCAATGCTGGAAACACCGATACCGGGCACGGATCCGCAGGGAATTGAAAATTTATTGAACGGACAGCCTTATATCTCCGATCTTTTCCAGCAAAAACAATACGGCACAGACGCCTTGATCAGCATTTCCGTGCCGGTCATTCAGAACGATCAGGTGATCGGCGCTTTCCACAGCATTCTGAATGCTGATCTGCTTGTGAATGTTCCTAACAGCGATGATGAAGAATATGCGCAGAATTTTCTAGTGCGCAGGGATGGAGAAATTATTCTCGAGCCTTACGGATGGCCGGAAATCCCTTATCGCCTTCAGACCGAACTGGAAGGCATCGGCGCTTCGGACATCGCGATGGAGAATGTAGAAACCGCGCTGAAGCAGGGTGAAAGTGAAATGATGCTGATCAAAGGGGCGGATAACCGCGCACTGTACATCACAATTTCATCGCTGGGCTATAACGACTGGCTGCTGCTGTCGATTGCCTATCCCTATGAATTTAAGGGCTATTCCAAACTGATCAGCCAAAATGCCGCCGTTCTGACCGCCTCACTGATCGTCTTCCTGGTTCTGCTTGCGATTGTTGTCAGTGCGATCTTCACCCGGCAGCGCCGGAAAATTCTGCATAATCAGGCGCGTTATGATTTACTGGCGCAATTCTCAGATACGATTTTATTTGAATATGCCTGTGAAACGCAGCGGCTGACCTTTACGCCCAATATTGCCGAGCGGTTTAATGTGCCGGCCGATCTGATACTTTACCCTATGAATCCGCAGGTTGAAATGCCGTTAATTCATCCGGAAGACCAGCCCGCCATGATTTCCATGCTGAACTCCGCGGCGCTGTCCACCGGCAATTCTTTATATCGATTGGACGTCCGGTTCCAGACCCGGGAAGGCGGCTACCGCTGGGTTTCCTGTCAGGGACAGGCAATCCGCGAACGCAGCGGATATCCGTTATCGATCATTGGCAAAATCGTGGATATCCAGGATCAGAAATCCAAAGAAGAACGCTTGATCGAAAAATCCTCCACCGACGCGATGACCGGCGCTCTGAACCGGGAAGCGACCGAAGCGCGGATTGAGAAACGGTTGAGTGACGATCAAAAAGGCTTCTTATTCTTGCTGGATATTGATAACTTTAAGGAAATCAACGATACGCGCGGACACATGATCGGCGATCAGATCCTGATTGATCTTGTGCAGCTTTTGAAATCTGAATTTCGGCAGAACGACGTGATCGGAAGACTGGGCGGCGACGAATTTATGGTCTTTATGGACCAAACTCAGGATCCGCAGGCAGCCATCCAAAAAGCCTCGCATATCTTAAACCGGCTTGCGGTTGAAAAAGCCGGAGCGTTCTCTGTCAGCATTGGAATTGCTTCCGCGCCGCTGGACGGTACAACTTACGATCAGCTGTACGACGCGGCGGATAAAGCCATGTATCAGGCGAAACGACAGGGGAAAAACAGCTATTTTCTGCGGAAGCCGCGGCCGGAGGATTCCTTTGAAACATCGGCTTAATCCTGCGGATGACTGCGGCAGGAAAGCTTTGGATTGATTAAAACCTGAACCAATACTCAAAAAAGGACGCTCAAGACTTTCTTGTGTAAGCGATGCTTACGCCATGAAGAATGAATTGAGAGTTCTTTTTTTATTTTTCTGGGATCGTTCTTCCTGCCTCTGTTTTTCTTTGCATGAAAATAAAAAAACTCCCCAGCCGCTTGTAAACTGGAAAGTTTCTGCTTGTTTATTCAATTTATCCGATCAACCCGTATTCTTTCAGCGCCTTTGCGATTCCATCCTGATCAATCCGGGCCGTCACTTTTTCGACGATCGGCTTCAGCGAAGGTGTGCCGTTGCCCATCAGAACGCTGTGCGGAACATGCTTCAGCATCGGCAGATCGTTTGTGCTGTCGCCGAAGACGTAGCAGTCGTGCAGATCCACGTTGTATTTTTCCCGTACGACATCGATTGCCGTCGCTTTGCTGCAAGCCTGCGGGACAATCTCCGCAAATCCGTCGAAGCGGTCGATAAACTCAAACTTCATCTCGTTTAAAAACAGCTTGAAGGCTTCCAGATCGCTGTGCTGATCATAAGCGATGCAGAACTTTACAAATTCCGACTGATGATCAACCCAGGGAACAATATTATTAAAGCCTTCGCTTCTCAAAATCTCCATGGACTTCACAAAACCATTTTCCACATGGCCTAAGCTGACATAACAAGTCGGTGTATTTTCACCAAACAAATCAATTCCACAGGCGTCGGCTTTTTCCTTAATCTGCTGACAAACCGGCTGGGGAGTTTGATGGCGGTACAGCGGTTTGCCCTGGATGAGAATCTCTGTGCCGCAGCCGCAGCAGTAACCGTCAAAATCCAATGCCTTGATCATCGCCGAAACATGCGAATAGGGCCGGCCGGTATTGATGAATACAACGCTGCCGCTGCGCCGGGCTGCCCGCAGCGCTTCGATTGTACTTTGAGGAATCTGGTGCGTCTGTTCATCGACCAACGTGCCGTCGATATCAAAAAAGAGACATTTTTTCTTCATCATTTCTCCTTCATCTTTCATTCTGGTCTGAAAACAGCCCCATTATAGAAGATGAATTTAAAATTGAAAAGCCTAATCCTGCAAATTGTAATATTCTTCGACAGTTAAACCGCTTTCATAGATTTTCTGCGCTTCTTCCTTGCCGAAATAGCGGTAATGCCACGGTTCAAAGATATAACCGGTAATTTCTTCTTTTCCTTCCGGATAACGCAGAATGAAACCGTATTTCCAGGCGTTTTCTTTCAGCCAGATGCCTTCGTCCGTGTCCTTGAAGCATCCCTTGAGATAACAGCTGCTGTTGGTGCCGGATAAATCAGCGGCTAACCCGGTCTGGTGTTCGCTCTGCCCAGGTTTGGCGGAATAACGGTTCGCTTCTTCTTCGCCATCGCGGGCAACATAGTTGTTATACAAGTTTTTCTGGTAATCGTAAGAGCGGTAACCGCTGCCGATCATTAATGAAATCCCGTCGTCCTTTGCCGCATCAAACATGACTTTCATCGCATCCGCCGCTTCCTGGCGCAGCGTGACAGAGGATTTCGCCAGCGGCACGTCCGGCTTCACTAAGTCCGCCGGTTCATAGTCTTCGCCTAAAGGGCGCTGCTTGTTGACGATCAGAGTGATGCTGTCAAGACTGGTCAGATCTGGAACTTCCATCATAATATCTCCTTCTCCGTCTTTGTTGTCAGAGGCCGGCGTCGCTTCCGGCGTGATCGTCGGCTGAACCGATTCCTGCGGTGTTTCCGAAGGCGCGGGATTATCGGTCTCCGGGGTCTTCGCTTTTTTCCCGCAGCCGCCCAGTGCGGCGATCAACAGGAAAGCGATCGTAATTTTTGTTATTTTCAGCATTTGCTCATCTCCTGTTCTTCCCGGTTTTTCTCTTGAATCCGGCGCAACGCTTCGGCTACGTCGCGGACAATATATTTCGCACGCGCCAGGATTTCGGGATTGCTTTTTTCCATGGCGTAGCTTTCTTCGATCAAATCAAACATTTCCAGATCATTGATAGAATCCCCTAAAACGGCGATCTCATACAGCGGCACATGGTTCAGCGCGGCAATTTTCTGAATTCCGCTGGCCTTGTTGACGCCCGGTTTCATTACCGAAATGCCATCGTGGCGGGTCATGACCGGATCATAGCCCAAACGGGCCGCCTGCTCAGCCAGCTGCTTTAGTATTTCCGGCTGATGCGCGAGGATGACCAGGGAAACAAAGGTTTGTTCAGGTTTACGCCGCGTCAGCTCAGAAAGCGTCCATGGCAGAATTTCCCGGTGGTCCGGCACGTTATCGGGATCGGAAAATTCGTCGATATATTCCTGTTTCCGATCCGCAAAGCAATAATCATTCTGATTGGTAATGCACAACAGCTCAGCCGGCTGATTTTCCAACACTGCATGGATATGCCGCGCTTCTTCCAGGGTGAATACACTTTCATAAATCAGTTTCTGGGAGGCCGTGACATAGGCGCCGGAATAAGCGACCGTATCGAAGCTGAACTGCCGCCCGTAAGTCCGCGGGACAAAGTCCGCCGGACGGCCGGTCGCCAGCGCGAAGTGGACGCCGGAATTCATCGTCTTGTTGATTTCCTGAAGGTTTTCCACCGAAATGGTGTACTCCCCCTGGTCGTTATCTTGAACTAAGGTTCCATCAACGTCGCAAAAGATCAAACGTATCATTTTTAAGTCCTCACTTTATCGTATTGTAATTATACCATCGTGGGAATGTTAAGCAAATCCTAAGATATCCACAGGAAAAACCGCGGCTTCTGTCCATTCTGCGGATTTCCGGGGTTTTTTCGCCGGTGAAGAATTTGTTGCCCACGCCTTCTCCGCATTCCACATTCAACAGTTATCCACAGTTGTGGATAATGGTGGATTATGTCAAATACGCTTTTATAGAGCGGTATTTTGATATGGAAAACATATTGATAACTTTATGATTCTCCCGTTTTATCCCCATTTTCCCCAAAAAAGTTATCCATGTCCACTTTTCCCCACTTTCTCCACAATGGAAAAGATGTGGATTACAGTGGATAACCTGGCATAAACAAACAATAAACACGGATTTAACGGCACTTATCCTGTGGAAAACTTTTTTTGGAAGAAAAACATCGTGGAAAAATGATGATAAATTAGCTAAACTAGTAGTGCTAAGGAAACTTATCCACGAATGGGAGTTGTATAAAAAATGACAGTAATGGATTCTTACTTATCCGATATCTGGAAACGAACCCTGACGCTGATCTTAGAAAAGGGGAAACAGCAGGAGAAATTGGACAATCTGATCTTTAATCAGTTTTTCTCCGATTCCAAGCTGATGGACCTCGATGAAAAGAAAGCGTTGGTCGTCGTGCCCGGGTATATCCAGCAAACGATTATGATGCAAAACAAAGAGATCGTCGAAGAAGCGATCAGCGAAGTCCAGGAACGCAAAATCAGCTGCGAGATCGTCATGGAAAGTCAGCTGCAGAAAATCCGGCCGATGGCGGCGAAAAAGAAAGCGCCGGCGATCACCGGATTAAACACGACGAATCTGATTCAGGATTACACGTTTGACAATTTCGTGGTCGGCGGAAGCAACCGCGAAAGCCATTCCGCGGCGCTGGCCTGTGCTTACAATCCCGGACAGTTTTTCAACCCGCTGTTCATCTACGGCAATTCCGGCTTAGGCAAGACGCATTTGTTAAACGCGATCGGCAACTATGTCAGCGAACACGCACCGGACAAAAAAGTCTACTACACGACCAGCGAAGACTTCGTCAACGCGGTCGTCAATTCCATCAAAAACGGCCAGATTCAGGAATTCAAAGAGGAAATGAACGATCTGGACGTCCTGTTGGTCGACGATATTCAGTTTCTGGCCGGCAAGGAAAAGAGTCATGAAACGTTCTTCTACATCTTCAACGAACTCGTTAACAACAAGAAGCAGATCTGCCTGACTTCCGACCGCCATCCGACCGAGATCAAAGGGCTGGAAGAACGCTTGATCAGCCGCTTCTCCTCCGGCTTGTCCGTCGGCGTCGACTCGCCGGAATTTGAAACGTCCGTCGCGATCCTGAAGGTCAAGCTGGAAAAACAAAGCGTCGATCCGTCGATCATCGACGACGACGTGCTGGCTTACATCGCATCGAACTTTTCGCAGGACGTGCGCAAGCTGGAAGGCGCGCTCAACCGTTTGTTATTCTATTCGATCAATTTCTCCAACAGTACCCGGATCGACTTTAAAACGGCAGTTTCCGCTTTCCGAGGACAGGCGCAGACGATTGATAAAAACGATCTGACCGCCTCCAAGATCATCCGCTGCGTTGCCGATTACTACGGTCTGACCAAACTGCAGCTGGTCTCCAAAACCCGCACCAAAAACATTGCGACCGCCCGGCACATGGCGATGTATCTGTGCCGCAAGCATCTCGACATGCCTTATGTCAAAATCGGCGATGAATTCGGCAAGCGCGATCACTCGACCGTCATGAGCGCCTGCGAGAAAGTTGAGAAGGGTTTAAAGAACGACGAAACGTACCGGCAGGCTGTCGGCGAACTGGAAAAGCTCATGCAGGTCAAATAGTTAACCACTGCTTTCCACTTTATTTCCGCCGTCAAAAGTGATAAAATATACCTGTAATATAAGGCTTTTTGAAACTTTATCCACTTTTCCACAGTCCTAATGATGTTGAACTTAAATACTTAATAAAAACACAAGGGAGGTACACCATGAATTTCAAAATCTCCAAGCGAGTTTTCTACTCCGCGCTGAATACCGTATCCAGAGCGATTTCTTCCAACTCGCCCTTACCAGCGTTGTCCGGCATCAAAATTGAAGTGAATCAGGATTCCATCGTATTGACCGGCAGCGATTCCGATATCTCCATCCAGACCACCTTGAAGGGCAGCGATGAAGAAATCAATCTGATCGTCAAAGAAACCGGCTCGATTGTCATCGAAGCGAAATATATCCTTGAAATTGTCAGAAAGATCGACGCTGACGAAATTGAACTGGAAATCGTCGACGGCTCCCTGACCAAAATCAGCGGAATGTCGGCAGAATTCAGAATTAACGGCATGCGTGCCCTGGACTATCCGGCAATCGACTTTACACGTCCGGGTCAGCAGTTTGAAATGGACGCCGACGTCTTATTAAAGGTCATCAGCCAGACGACATTCGCGACCAGCGACCGGGAAACCCGTCCTGTCTTAACCGGCGTCAACATGAAGTGCAGCGGCAAGCGACTGGAATGCGTCGCGACCGACAGCTACCGTTTAGCCCGCAAGATCGTCGATCTGACCTCGGAAAACAACTTTAACATCACGATTCCAGCCAAGAGCTTAAATGAAGTGTCCAAGACGATCGCTCAGGACAGCAGCGTGCTGATTGCCGTCTCGGATAAGAAAGCGCAGTTCTGGATTGGTGAAACCGTGATCCAGACCCGTCTGATCGACGGCGCCTATCCGGAAACCGCTCGTTTAATTCCGACAGAATTCGCGCATGAACTGACAGTCGATTCCCGTGATATGCTGAATGCGATCGACCGCGCGTCGTTTATCAAGAACGAAGGTATTTCCATCGTCAAGCTGAGCGCCAACAGCGAAGAAGTCGTCATTTCCAGCAAATCGCAGGAAGTCGGATCTTCGGTCGAAAATTTAAACATTCTCACTTATGAAGGCAATCCGCTTGAAATTTCATTCAGCGGCAAATATGTTTTTGAAGCGATCCGCGTCTTATCCGCGACCACCATCAAGATTCTGTTCAGCGGTGAGATGAAACCGTTTGTCATCCGCAACACAGACGACGACTCAATTCTGCAGCTCGTTCTGCCGGTCAGAACCTACTCATAAAAGTTCGCGAAACACGAAATAAAAGGCACCCAGGCGGTGCTTTTTACTTGCTTTTGTGGTATAATCTACCTGATAGGCCATAGGCAGGAAAGGACTCTGACAATGATCAAAATTGATACTGAATTCATTACCTTGGGACAGCTGCTGAAAATGACGGACTGGATCTCCTCCGGGGGTGAAGCGAAGTTTGCCGTGAAAGAACTCAAGATCACGGTCAACGGTGAAAAAGAAGACCGGCGCGGCCGCAAGCTCTATCCGGGTGATCAAATCAGTATTGAGGATAAGCGCTATACGATCGAACGATGAAGATCAATCAGATCCGCCTGAAGAATTTCAGAAACTATGATTCCTGCCAGTTTATCCCGGATCCGCATATGAATGTCATCATCGGGAAAAACGCGCAGGGCAAAACCAATCTTCTGGAAAGCATCGTACTGCTTTCGACGACACGTTCTCACCGGGCTGTGCGGGATCAGGATATGATCCGGGAAGGCCAGGACTTCTGCAAAGCGGAATGCCGGCTGAACACAGAGCCGGAGATGGTGCTGTCGGCGGTGATTCATGGAAAAGGAAAAACGCTGATGATTCATCAGAAGCCGGTTTCCCGATCCAGCGAATTCATCGGTAAGCTCAACGCGGTGCTGTTTGCGCCTTCAGATTTAGAGCTTTTTGAAGCGCCCCCGAAGGTTCGCCGGCGTTTGATGGACGTGGAGATCGGCAAGGTGTCGCCGCGGTACATGCAGGCGCTGAGCGCCATGATGAAGCTTTTAAAAGAGCGCAACAGCCTGTTGAAACGCGAACATCTTGACAACGCGATGCTGGAGGTTCTGGATCAGCAGATGATTGAGCAGCAGCTGACGATCATTGCGATGCGGCGGCAGTTCATCGCCAAGATGAATGAAAGCTTAAGCCGGACTTACAGCGCGTTAGCGCAAGAAGAAGCGCAGGTCAATGCGGCTTATCACACGATCACAGAACAAACCGAACCGGATGCGATGCGGGAAGAAATCAGCCGGAAACTGCTCGAAAACCGTGAACGCGACCGGATCTTGAAGACGACGTCCAGCGGCGTTCACCGCGATGATCTGAGTTTTCAGCTCAACGGGCGGGATGTGCTGAGCTATGCTTCCCAGGGACAGCGGCGAATGATCGTGCTGGCATGGAAGCTGTCGCTGATCGACTTCATTGCAGAGCGGCTTAACGAGCTGCCGGTGCTGCTTTTAGACGACGTACTGTCGGAGCTTGACCAACAGAAAAGGGTAAACCTTTTTTCTTTGATTTCCCCGGAAATCCAAACGTTTATTACGACGACAGAAATCGCGGAACTGCTTCCGTTTCTGTCGCGAAAACCTAAAATTGCAGAAATAGACAGCGGTCAGATACGACCTTGGAAGGAGGACATGAATTGAATATGGAAAAACCAGTAGAGCATTCTTATACCTCGCATGATATTCAAGTGCTGGAGGGGTTAGAGGCAGTCCGAAAACGGCCTGGCATGTATATCGGTTCGACTTCGGAAAAGGGCCTGCATCATCTGGTCTGGGAAATCGTCGATAACTCGATTGACGAAGCGCTGGCCGGCTATGCGACAGAGATTGAGATTACTGTCGATCCTCAGAATATCGTTACCGTTGAAGACAACGGCCGCGGCATGCCGGTTGAAATTCATGAGAAAACAGGAATTTCAACGGTCGAAACGATTTTTACAGTGCTGCATGCCGGCGGAAAGTTCGGCGGCGGGGCCTATAAAGTTTCCGGCGGTCTGCACGGCGTCGGCGCCTCGGTCGTCAACGCGTTGAGCGAATGGCTGGAAGTCACGGTTTACAAAGAAGGCAAGGTCTTCTTTATCCGCTTTGAAAACGGCGGGAAAGCGGTCGCACCGCTGAAACAGATCGGCACCTGCGATCCATCCAAGCACGGCAGTCTGGTCCGGTTCATGGCGGATGCGACGATCTTTACGGAAACGGTCGCGTACAACCATGACGTCCTGTATGACCGGCTGCGCCAGATCGCGTTCTTAAACAAAGGCATCAAGCTGTTGTTTACGGATGAAAGAATGGAAGATGAAGCGAAGCGGTCGCATACGTTCCTGTATGAAGGCGGCTTAAAAGAATACATCGCATTTTTGAATAAAAATAAAACGCCGATCCATGAAGAAATCATTTACGTGGAAGGCGAACAGGACGGTATTCAGGTGGAGATTGCGATGCAGTACAACGACGGCTACGTGCCGAACGTGTATTCATTCTGCAACAACATCAACACCGGCGAGGGCGGCACCCATGAGGAAGGCTTTAAGCTGGCGCTCAACCGCACGTTAAATAACTATGCCAAGGAAGCGGGCTTGTTAAAAAAAGACGAGGAAGGACTGCAGAGCGATGATGTGCGCGAAGGACTGACGGCGATCATTTCCGTCAAGCATCCGGATCCGCAGTATGAAGGACAGACGAAGACCAAGCTGGGCAACGCCGAGGTGCGCAAGATCGTTTCCAACATCTTAGGCGAACAGCTGGAACGGTTTTTAATGGAAAATCCAAACAGCGCGAAGCTGATCATCGAAAAAGCGCAGCTGGCGTCGAAAGCCCGGCTGGCAGCGAAAAAAGCCAGGGAACTGACGCGCCGGAAAAGTGCGTTGGAAATCAGCGCACTGCCGGGGAAACTCGCCGATTGTTCCAGTAAAAACGCAGAGATCTGCGAAATTTACCTGGTGGAAGGTGACTCCGCCGGCGGAAGCGCGAAGCAGGGAAGAAATTCCAAGTTTCAGGCAATTCTGCCGCTGCGGGGTAAGATTTTGAACGTCGAGAAAGCCCGTTTGCATCGTATTTTTGACAACAACGAAATCCGATCGATGATCACCGCTTTCGGCGCGGGGGTCGGCGAGGAAGTCGACGTGACGAAGCTGCGCTATCATAAAATCGTCATCATGACCGATGCCGACGTCGACGGCGCGCATATCCGCACGCTGCTGCTGACCTTCTTATACCGCTATTTACGGCCGGTGGTCGAAGGCGGATTCGTCTACATCGCGCAGCCGCCGCTGTATAAGATCCAGAAGGGTCAACAGGTCCGCTACGCCTATTCGGACGACGAGCTGAATAAGGCGAAAGGGGAAATGGGCGATCGGCTGAACATCCAGCGCTACAAAGGTTTAGGTGAAATGAATCCGGAACAGCTGTGGGAAACGACGATGGATCCGGAAGTCAGAACGCTGATTCAGGTGACGATTGAAGACGCGATGGATGCGGATGCCGTGTTCTCGATGCTGATGGGCGACGAAGTCGAACCGCGCCGCAATTTCATTCAGGAAAACGCGCATTTCGTCAAGAATTTGGATATTTAAGGAGGATCGTCGATGGATGAGAACAATTTTAATCACGGAAATATAAAAACAACCAATATTTCCAGTGAAATGCGGACATCCTTTCTGGATTACTCCATGTCCGTTATCGTGGCGCGGGCGCTGCCGGACGTCCGGGACGGGATGAAGCCGGTTCACCGCCGCATTTTGTACGCGATGAACGACTTAGGCATCGTCGCGGATAAGCCGCATAAGAAATCGGCGCGTATCGTCGGTGAAGTCATCGGTAAATATCACCCGCACGGCGATACCGCGGTCTATGAAACGATGGTTCGGATGGCCCAGGATTTCAGCTACCGTTACCCGTTAGTCGACGGCCACGGCAACTTCGGTTCGGTCGACGGCGACGGCGCGGCGGCCATGCGATATACCGAAGCGCGCATGTCCAAAATTTCGATGGAGCTGCTGCGCGATATCAACAAAGATACTGTCGATTGGATGGATAACTACGATGGTGAGGAACACGAACCTGTGGTTCTGCCTTGCCGGTTCCCGAACTTATTAGTCAACGGCACAACCGGGATCGCCGTCGGCATGGCGACCAACATCCCGCCGCATAACCTCGGTGAAACGATCGACGCGGTTTTCGCGGTGATGGATAATCCGGATATTACGGTTATGGAACTGATGGAAGATTACATCAGCGGACCGGATTTTCCGACGGGCGGTTATATTTTAGGCCGTGCCGGCATTAAGCAGGCGTATGAAACCGGCCGAGGATCGATCATGATCCGCTCCAAGGTCAAGGTCGAGGATATGCCCAACGGCAAAAAACAGATTATTGTTACGGAAATTCCGTATGTCGTCAACAAGGCGGCGCTGGTCGAGAAGATCGCCAGCCTGGTCCGTGAGAAAATCATCGAAGGGATCACCGATCTGCGTGATGAATCCAACATGGAAGGCATCCGCATCGTCATTGAGCTGCGAAAGGACGTACAGAGCGACGTCATCTTAAATCAGCTGTACCGCATGACCTCGCTGCAGACGTCGTTTGGCGTGAATATGATCGTCTTGGTGGACAATGCTCCGCAGCAGCTGGGCTTGAAGGATGTTTTAAAATGCTATCTCGATCATCAAATCGACGTTACGGTGCGCCGGACACGCTTTGAATTGAAGAAAGCGGAGGATCGTGCGCATATCCTGGAAGGCTTGAAGATTGCGCTGGATCACATTGACGCGATCATCAGCCTGATCCGCAGTTCTAAGGATACTTCCATTGCGATGAACGGTTTGATGGAAAACTTCGGCTTGAGCGAAATTCAGGCGAAAGCAATTCTGGATATGCAGTTCAGACGTCTGACCGGTTTGGAACGGCAGAAAATTGAAGAAGAGTATGACAGCTTGATGGCGCAGATTACCGATTTGAAGGATATTCTGAATAATCATAGCCGCGTCCTGGAAATCATCCGTACAGAATTAACGGAGATTAAAGAAAAGTACAATGACAAGCGCCGTTCCGAAATCATCGACGCTGAAATTGATATGCAGGATGAAGATCTGATTCCGCAGGAAGACGTCGTGATCACAATGACGGTCAACGGCTATGTCAAGCGGATTCCTGTCGATACTTACCGGCTGCAGAACCGCGGCGGCAAAGGCATCAAGGGCATGAGTATGCATGAAGATGATATTGTCGATCAGTTCCTGACGATGATGACGCACGATTACCTGTTGATGTTCACTAACCAGGGTAAAGTTTACCGGATCAAGGGCTATCAGGTCCCGCTGGCTTCCCGGACTTCCAAGGGCATTCCGATCGTCAACCTGTTGAATCTGGATAAGGATGAAAAGGTGCTGGCGATGGTGCCGGTGGAACGCGAAAATTCTCCGGCGAAGTTCTTGTTCTTCGTAACGGCTCAGGGAATCGTCAAACGTGTGCCGATAGAAGAATTTGAGAATATCCGTCAGTCGGGTAAGATTGCGATCAATCTGCGCGAGGGTGACGAACTGATCAGCGCGAAACCGACGACCGGCAGCAGTCAGATTCTGATTGCGGCGGCCAATGGCCAGGCGATTCGTTTCAACGAAACCGACGTTCGTCCGATGGGCCGGACCGCGACCGGTGTGAAGGGCTTCAATGTCAATGGCAGCCGGGTGATCGGCATGACGACTGACTTTGAAGGTCAGTACATCCTGTCTGTTACGGAAAAGGGTTATGGTAAGAAATCCAAGCTGGAGGACTACCGGATGACCAACCGCGGCGGCAAGGGAGTAAAGACGGTTCAGGTTACGGATAAGAACGGACCGCTGGTCTTCTTACGCGCAGTCAACGGCGATGAGGACTGCCTGATTATGACCAACGAGGGCATTGTCATCCGAATCAGTCTGGAGAAAGTTTCGGTTTACAGCCGGAATACGCAGGGCGTGAAGTTGATTTCTGTGGAAGACAATCAGACCGTTTCTACGGTAGCGATTGTATATAAATCGGAAGACGATGAGGAAACAGAAGGCGATAATGAAAACGGCGAGCTGAATCAGAAAACAGATCAGGAAACAGCTGGAATTCAGGAAGAAGATGCTCAGACTGAGGAAAATGCTGAGTAGATAACGTTAGAAACAAAGCTAACAGATAAGAGAAAAAGCTATATTACTTAGTAGATATAGCTTTTTTTCAATTTATTTATCATACATATTGTTGGAAAAAGAAGAATTGAACGAGGAATCGTAAAAAGAAATAAGAAACAATAGATAAATAGAAAATAATTCAAGTTATTCAAAGGTTGAGAAGATGAGAAAAACAAAGCTGGAAAAAAACTTTAGTAGGTAAAGAAGGCAATTCAGATCAAGCGGAAAATTTTCTGAATTTCTATAATACAGTTAAAGCAGCGGAAGGAGAAAGAACGTGATGTTTGAATGGCAAAGACAAATTCAGCAGGTCGTCGATGAAATCGACGAGGAAATCAAGAAACAGAGTAATGAAGATTTAACCCTGGCTAATTTGTCGAAACGATCAGGATATTCTGAATTTTATATGACGCGTAAATTCAAAGCTATATCGGGAATGTCGTTCCGGGATTATTTGCGGTATCGGAAACTGGCGTTTGCTTTAAAAGAAGTGCGCGATAGTGAGAAAAGCATGCTTGAAATTGCTTTGAATTATGGCTTTTCTTCTCATGAAGCGTTTACCCGTTCATTCAAACATACCTACGGCATAACGCCCAGCGACTATCGGAAACATCCGAAACCTGTCGTTCTACGCACTAAAATCAATCCGTTTGACCGCTACTTTTTAGGATTAGGAGAAATCGGTATGATGAAAACAACAGAAGACTTGAAGATTTACTTTGTTACAATTCCAGCTCATAAGTTCCTGTATATCAAAAATTATGAAAGTAATGGATATTGGGATTTTTGGCAGAAACAAAATTTGATTTCAGGACAGGATCAGGCAACAATCTGCGGTTTACTGGACAGCATTAAAGGAAAACTGGATGATGACGGCGGCAGTGAAACAAACAGCGGCAGCGGACAGGTTATGGCTTATATGAATGATCCAAAAGGTCGGCTGTGTGATTGGGGATTTCCTCGAACAGAATGTTACGGCGTGCGGCTTCCTGCAGATTATCATGGGGAAGTACCTCCGCAGATGATTTTAACAGAGATTCCTGAAGGTGAATATCTCGTATTTGAACATGGACCGTTTAATTATGAACAGGAAAACCGGAGTATTGAGGAACAGGTTGAAAAAGCAATGGCTGAATTTGATTTCAGTGAAACGGGATATTGTTATGATACAACGACGCCAGGGCGGATTCTTTATTTTTACTTCAATCCGGAGCAAACCTGGAAATATATCCGGCCGGTTCGTAAGGTATTAGAGTAATGAACTTAGATTTTGAATAAACTAGCTTCACTTAAGGTTTATTCTCTTTGTTTTAAGCCAAACTGAAGGGAAAGGGACTAGAAATGCATCGGTTTTGTTTTATCCATTGACAAAAAAATAAGGCTTGATTAAAATGAAGATGTTAAAACGTAGATGAGGACAAGTAAGTATAAGATTTTCTCAAGAGAAACAGCGGTTGGTGTGAGTTGTTGTGAATCTGTACTGAAATCCACCTCGGAGTGAAAGTAAACCTTTCCGGTTATCGCCGTTAACGATTCAAGCGACTGATGTTTCACGTGAAACATCAGTAATTAGGGTGGCAACACGAGGCATCGTCCCTGACTGGGCGGGCCTTTTTTATGTTAAAAGGAGGAAATAGTTATGCTGGACATCAATTTGTTGCGTACAAATCCAGAAGTAGTCAAAGAAAACATTAAAAAGAAGTTTCAGAATCAGAAATTGGAATTAGTCGATAAGGTTGTTGAATTAGATCGGCAGTTCCGAAAAGCAAAAACCGACGGCGACAGTCTGCGGGGACAGCGGAATGCTATCAGTAAGCAGATCGGCGGCTTCATGAAGCAGGGATTAAAGGATAAAGCGGAAGAAGCGAAGAAAGAAGTCGCTAATATTGCGAAACAACTGGCTGATCTGGAAGTGAAGGAAGAAGAATTAGCGGCGGAGATCAAAAAGATTATGCTTGTGCTGCCGAATATCATTGATGAAACAGTACCGATTGGAAAAGATGATAGTGAAAACGTTGAAATTGAGAAATTCGGCGAGCCAGTTGTTCCTGATTATGAGATTCCTTATCATACGGATATCATGGAGTCGTTTGATGGAATTGATCTGGACAGCGCCCGGAAAACAAGCGGAAATGGTTTCTACTATTTAAAAGGCGATATTGCCCGTCTGCATTCCGCAATTCTGTCCTATGCGCGGGATTTCATGATCGATCGTGGCTTTACCTATTACATCCCGCCGTTTATGATTCGCAGCGACGTGGTCACCGGCGTCATGAGCTTTGCGGAAATGGAAAACATGATGTATAAAATTGAAGGGGAAGACCTGTATTTGATCGGTACCAGTGAACATTCCATGATTGGCAAGTTCATTGATACGATTATTGATGAAGAACAGCTTCCGCAGACGCTGACATCTTATTCCCCGTGCTTCCGTAAAGAAGTAGGGGCGCACGGCATTGAAGAACGCGGTGTTTATCGGATTCATCAGTTTGAAAAACAGGAAATGATCGTTGTCTGCAAGCCGGAAGATTCTAAATATTGGTATGATCAGCTGTGGAAGAACTCGGTCGATTTCTTCCGTTCCCTGGATATCCCTGTCAGAACGCTGGAATGCTGCTCGGGCGACCTGGCGGATCTGAAAGTAAAGAGCTGCGACGTCGAAGCCTGGTCTCCGCGTCAGAAGAAGTATTTTGAAGTTGGAAGCTGTTCCAATCTGGGCGATGCGCAGGCTCGTCGTTTAGGCATTCGTGTTCAAAACAAAGAAGGCAAGTACTTCGCGCATACTCTGAACAACACAGTGGTTGCGCCGCCTAGAATGCTGATCGCTTTCCTGGAAAACAATTTAAACGCTGACGGAACGGTGAATATTCCTGAACCGTTAAGAATGTATATGGGCGGAAAGACAAAAATCGAGAAAAAATAGTGATGAAGGGGGAAATCGATCCCCTTTTTCATTGATAAGGAGAAAAGTGTGAAAGTAAAGCAATCTAGCTTGCTGTCATGCAATATTTGTGACTGCGCAAAGCGCAGTAATGGAGGTAAAAATGTTAAGAAAGATGAAAACAGACGATCTTGATCCTGTTGTTCAGATCTGGTTGGAAAGCAATCGGCAGGCTCATTCGTTTATTGAAGCCGATTATTGGGAGAAAAATAAAGAAGAAGTGAGGAAAATGCTTCCCCATAGTCTTATTGAAATTGCGGAGATTGAGGGTAATATCGTCGGTTTCATTGGAATGAATGAAACCAAGATTGAAGGTTTATTTGTGAATAGCAACTTTCAATCAAGAGGGATTGGACATTCTTTGATCGAATGGGCAAAGACAAGAAATGAAGTATTGACGCTGTACGTATATCAAAAGAATCAGAGAGCCTTGAAATTTTATCTTAAGGAAGGCTTTGTTATTCATAAACAGCTTATTGATGAGGAAACAGGCGAAATCGAGTTTCTCATGCAATGGAAACGTCCATAATCGAGGAATGTCATTAAAAACAGTTATTTTGAATGTTTCACGTGAAACATCAGAATACAACAAGTGAATTTCCGTAAAAGCAAAAGAAAATTAAGAATAAAATTTAAGCATAGACCTGTCTCTTATACACATCTCCGAGCCCACGAGACAGGCAGAAATCTCGTATGCCGTCTTCTGCTTGAAAAAAAAAAAAAAAAACACCAACACAAATCCTCAAACACTGAGCCCTACAAACAATACATAACACAATAAAACAAATCTGCCAAAACAATGATAACCACCACAGATACGGAAGAAGACGAA
>OJJT01000343.1_pt1 | contig 24865 bp, 8 predicted proteins | sample 1596281 | NCBI WGS metagenome assembly OJJT01 (sample SAMEA4350145, study PRJEB24818) | metagenome | biome: human; feature: gut; material: faeces | place: Denmark | collected 2013-09
CTCTGGTGCAGTTCTCACTAGTCATGGATTGTGTCTTTTATTGCTTTTCTTCTGTATGTATTTGTATAATATCACATCTGATTTTTTCTTTGTATCTTTTTTTTTTTTTTAATACTACGTCAACCACCAAACTCTACACCTCTCTATTCGTCGGCAGCGTCAGATGTGTATAAGAGACAGCTAGATAATAGTGTTGAATCAAAATTATTAATAAAAGTCTTGTTAATACCAATATAATAACTATATTTGTTATAATACTAATTCAAAAACAAAAGTAATATGGCTTCATTAAATCAAATTGTATCTGAAATAGCTCATGCTATTCATCAGCCTAATAACTTTACTACGAGACAAACTATTCGTAGTGCGGTTATTCATACATTCAATGAACAGATAAGACAGACTTATGAGCGTCATGCTAATGTCGATAAGATATTAATGCAGAGATATAGGATAAGTCTTATTAATGTTCCTGACGGAGATATATTTCAAAGTCTTGTAAGTACGAAGTATAAAGTTAAAAGAAGCAAGACTAGAATACCTAGACCAGTTCGTCTTGATAATAATCTTCCTTTTGTTAGTGTTCGTACTGTTGGTTATGATAATATGGCTATTCCGTTTATTAAAGAAGCAAATGCTCAATTTTATAAAGCATTGCCAGGAATGTGTACTAGTCTAAGTTATGATTATATCAATGGTTATCTATATGTTAATAGCAATGGTAATCATTTAATTGAACCGCTAGGACATATTGTTATTGAATCGCCTTTTGAAATACCTAATGAAATACCTGTTGAAACAACAGAAAGAATTGAATCTAACTTCGATAATGATGATGAGTTTATCATTCCCGAAGATATGGTAGAACGAATCAAAGATGTAATCTATAAACGTAATCTACTTAATGTAGAGAGAGTAACTAATGAAGTCCCAGTTAAGGATGATATAAATAAACAACAAATAGAAGTATAATTATGGCTAGCGGTGAAAGATACGACCACAGAAATATGTATACTAGTTTTATAAAGACAGCCGAAGAGGATTATGTTCTCGTGTCCGAAAAAATAGCTAGATACAAATCTTTATTATATAAAATCAAATATTCTATTGAACAGAATAGAAATGCTATTGAAGCTATATTTGATGTATGTGTCTATAACTATTGGGAATGGAATACTGACGAACTAGATGTTGATAGAAAGATGGAGACAGCAATAGATGCTAAGTTCATTAAATTCGATTCTTCTAAACAATTAAGATACGGTAATATATATCGTAACTTAAAACAATACTTTAGAGTACTTCGTAAAATAAAAGAATATGAGATAAGACAGCAGAGAATTAAACATCGTAAGAACATTACTCGTCCTCAATACGAAGCCTATTGCAAGTTATTCTTTAGAGAAGTATCTAAAGAAGTTCTAAGAGGAAAAGTTTATAAGTTTGAAAAGAGACTTGGTTGTCTTATCATAGAAAGAGTTATAGTTAGAGATAGTTTTACCACTGCTGATGGAAAAGTTGTTAAGTTCAAAAAAGTAATTGACTATTATAAAACAGAACTAAACAAAAGAAATCTTCTTGCACAAGGACTTATTCCTTATAATAAGAAAGACCATGCGGCAGCCTTACTAAAAGGTGAAAAATACGAAGGAATTAAATATGTGGAGTATCTTGATAATCCTTATTATTGTAAGTTACTTATGATTGATGGTACAATTAAGAATAGACCATTATTTAAATTCTATGGAACAAATCTTCATATGAAACGTAGTAACGATGATATACTATCTGAATGTAAGACTGTTGAAGATATTATTAATGTCGATACTGATATTAATAATCGTCTTTCTTTAATTAATAAGTTTGACCCAAGTTACACTATAAAATATATTAGAAATAATGAACAAAGAGCTATCTTCCGTAGAAACTATTATCGCAAGACTTGATAATGATTTCAATATTATGAATAGTGATTATATACCTAGAGTGGGTGCTTGGTGTATAGATGCTATGAATGAGATGGGTATTCTTCAATATGAAGAAAAAGAAACTACTATTGATGTCGTTGATAGAGTTGCTTATTTCCCATGTTGTATGAATGCTTTTAAAGTTTATGTTGAGGGTTGCGAGATTTCCCCCTTAAAGAAAGGTAAATGTTCTTGCTCTTTCGGTACTACCGAGCATTTCGTTCAAGACAGAGAAAGAGCTAGAGAACGTGAAAGTAAGCGTACTGTTGAGATTGACCCCGAAGGTTACGAAGGAAAGAATTACGTGTATCTTCGGGATGCTAATGCAATCCAATTAAACTTTGATACTGATATTGTTACCGTATCCTATCTTACAGTTAAGACTGTATATAGTGATACGTTTCATTGTAATATACCCGTTATTCCTAATAACGGTAAACTTATTGAAGCACTTGAATGGTTCTGTATGTGGAAGCTACTAAGTAGAGGACTTAAACATCAAGTCTATTCTCTACAAGGTGCTATGCCAGTTAATCCATATTTATTATGGAGAGATTCTCGTGATAGAGCTAGAGTTTCTGTTATTAATGAAAATCAAGATGCTAATGCTTATAAAGGTTGGGCGTCATTCTTTTATAATTCAACATTTAGACCTAGAGACTAATGGAAATAGTTAAAGAACTTAATAAAGATGGAGGATATGAATCTATTAAGAATGGTTCAATGACTCATGCTGTTAATGCTATGGTTTCTCGTGATGGTAATTCTATTCAGAATGAACAATCTATTGAGACAATCATAACATTAGAAGAAAACGAAGAGATAGTCGGAGTTATCTCTTGTTCTGATGAAATAGTTATATTTACTAATAATAATAAGATTAGAAGATATAAAGAATCTACTAAAGATATTACCGAAGTTATTACTAATTGGAATTATCAAGGAGGTAAAGTTATAGGTACTTATACTTATAATGTAAATAATGAATTAATTGTTGCTATTACTGAACTTAATTCTAATGAAGATGTTCCTTTAAAAATAATCAATCTTAATAAACCTAATTATTTAGAAGGAGGAAATGATATAAAATATACATTAGTTCCTAATATACCTAAAGCAAATATTAATAACTGGAAACTTGTATCAGGAAGTTCTATATATAAAGGTATATATAATTTCTTTATAAGATATAAGCAAGGAAGTGATTATACTGGTTGGTTTCCAATAGGAGCTCCTGTATTAGTATATGATTTTGATAACGAAAGCGTTGTTGAAGATAGTAGTTTCGGATATGACGATAGTAGTGGTAACCTTCCAGTTAATTATAAGATAGGAAACTTCGTATTTAAAGAAAGAACAAATTTAAGTACTGAAAAAGTTAATCTAAATATTGAATTAGGGTTACAAATAGATAATTCAGGTCTTAATTACACAGCTTATCAAATAGGTTATATAATAAATACTCAAAAAGGAGATACTAAGGTATATAATACTTCTGATATAAATATAGGAACTAGTAGAATAACAATAGACGATGTTTATAATGAATCATTTAGTCTTGACGATATTACTAGTTCTTTCTTTAATTTGTATAATGTAAAAACTATATGTAACTATAATAATAGATTATATGTGGCAAATTACAAAGAAGAAAATATTAATAGTCTTGTAAGTTCTATTGATACTAGTAATATACAAGTTAGAATTAAAGATTTCAGAGGTAATAACGCTATTAAAGTTTCTGCTAAAACAAGAAGTGTTGGTTCTTCAATAATTAATAATCCTAGAACCTTTGATATTGATAGAGGTTATGTAGTTACTATTAAAGGACGTGCTTACGGAGATGGTAATGAATATAAAGAAGTTACTAGAAAGTTCTTTCTTACTCGTATTGGTAAGAATAGTTATGGTACTAAATGTCTAATGATTGCATCACAAGACTTTATTAGAGCTTTCTATAAAGATAGTAATTATGATAGTCACTCTACTCCGTTCTATGTTTCTTATCAAAATGCTAATAATCTATATGAACCAGCAGTTTCCGTAGTTATTAAACCTGATGATAAGAATTGGTATATATTAGAATTTAGTAGAGGATATAACCCAGCAGATGTATATCCTGATGAATATTCTGTTATATCGTCTTTAGGGTTCGTAAGCCATCCTTATGTAAGATATGGACGTACTAACGATTTCTTTACTAGTACTCCTTATACTGCTCCTGATATTCAAAGAGATTTTAATAACGATTTCAAAGTAGTATCTATTGAAGAATTTGATTTAAATATGGATACTAGAGAAATTGTTGAACCTATGTGGTTCTATTTAGGAGATGTTACTATTGGAGAAAATACTTATAAATTAAAGTATGACCATTATAATCCTACTGACTATTATTATTATAGATATGATATGTCTAGTGGTAGTCCAGTAAAAGTTGATGTAAGGTTAAGAAAATCTTTTCAAACTGCTTATGTAGATTATCCTGAAGTAATGCAGGAAATTCGTACTAAGTTTCCTAATTCACAAATAGTTCTTATTATAGAATATGAAACTGTTAATCCTAGTGGTGGTAATGCTGATGAACTTGCTAAATTTAGAGGTGAGAGTGTTGATGAAAATATAAGAATAGCTTATGATGTATCTAAACATAAATTTATTTTTTCAATTAAAGAAACTAATATAAGAGATGATTATTATAAACGTGAATCAGATGCTGTATTAATAACCAATGCTGATGGAGAAACTACTAGATATACAGTAAATGAAATATTTCCTAATATATCTGTTACTTTCAATAATGAAGATAAATCTACTCAAGATTTAATTAATGAAATCGAAGGTATTCATGAAACTGTATATCGTTGGAAAGAAGATAGAGAACCAACAGAAGAAGATTTTAATATTAATGAAACTTATACTGTTGATTTCTATGATATAAGTAGTTTATCAGGAAATAAAGGTTCTACTAAAAGTTTTACTAATTTAAAAGCATATCCAGTTGGTTATATTAAAGAAACAGTAGAAGAAGGTAATCAAACTATAATAACTGCTGAAAAAGAATTTATGATAGTTATACCTTTTATTGATTATCTTAAAACAGTTTCTAATTACGATTATGACGGACATGAAAGATATCGCATATATGATAGAGTAAGTGTTGCGAGTGCATTAGCATTTAAAGGAATAGTAAAAGACTTATATATCTGTTTCCAAAAGGATACTAAGTTCAATATGGACGGTGTAAGTAATTATAGTGCTTTACTTCTCGATATTCCTACTTTTGGTAGAAGTGACGCTTTAGCAATAAGTAAAGGAGGCGTTCGTTCTACTGGTAATGAGTTCTTTGCATTAGGTAGTAGTAATCAATATAAAGAACTTCGTGTTGATGGTCCAGCCGGAGGTTATCTTAGTAATGCTTTTGGTTTTGCTTCTCCTAAGATATTAGATAGTAAAACTAAACCTGAAGATACAGAGTTCTATGGAAATATTTATAAGTACGCTATCAACTATTGTGTATATAACTTTTTTATTCATTATGTATTTCCTAATGGTAATATAACTGATGGTATTCGTATTTCTAATAATATGACTTATTCAGAAACTATTAGTTTAGGTACTGCTAGTGAAGGTAGTATCCCATTAACTATGGACATTAATGAAGATACTTTAATATCAGATATTAAAACTAAGTTTGATTCTTATAAAAGTCAGTATGGAAATATAAATACTACTAATGCTCATGAAGTAGTTAATATATTTGATGTTATAAGTAATGTTAGATTCTGTAATATATTTCCTAAATATAATGATAGTGGTATCGCTCTTTATAAGAACAATAAGGGAGATAAAATGTTTAGAGGAAGTAAGATTTCTGATAGTACTTATGTTCAACCAATAGAGTTCTTATTTGATAATATACCAATGAAAGAAGATTTCGTAGGATATCTTATATCTTATGAAAAGACAGAACCTATATTAGTAAGTCAAGGAGTTCCTGTACGTAGAGATGATGATTTTAATACTGCTTTTAATGAACAGGTTAATAATATTCGTTTCTATTATCCTGAATTTAATATATTAAAGAAAGCTGGAGCAGGTAATATATTTATTACTCAATCTAGGTATACTATGGGTAATGCTCAAAGAGGTCCAATGTTTACTGACTTTTATAATAGTGATGATGTTTACGGTATGTCTAGTCCTGATGATGAATTTGGAGACATTAGAGCTGTTAAAAGTTCTAAGATTATAATGGCAGATAGTAGAGATGACAATAATGCTGGAAGAGAAGCTGTTGTTAATTTAGTATTAAACAAATCATTAAAATTAGGACTACATATAGGAAGTGGCAGAGGTTATGTAAAAGGTAGTCTTCTTAATATAAGTGATAACTTATATATGTCAGAGAATAAAAGTCTTATTCCTCTAGGTTATATTAAATATGTTAATCCAAAAGGAGATATTTATAATTATGGATATGAACAATATTATTATAATTATAACTATTATTTCATGACTAGTTCTGTATATGCCTTTAATCGTAATGGTGTATATTATGATGCTAATGACCCAATAGCTAAAAAAGCTACTGATAATAGTAATCTTTATCCTAAATTTCCTAGAGTACATTATGATAGTCAAAGAGTTGGTAATACTCCTATAAGTAGAATAAAGATTGATGTTTTCTCTTTATATCCATTATTTACTAAAACAATTAAAACTGCTCCTGACGAAAGATATTATACTATTAGTACTGATGATAATTCTTTTGTTCAGAATGTTCGCATGATTCACATGTTACCTAGTACTATTAATGATACATTTGAAATAAGTACTATGTATCTTGATTATGCAGGTAAGAAGTTTATTAATTATAATGAATTACTATATACTAACTTTATTACAGAATATAGACAAACTATTCGTAGAAGCGATGTTATTAGTGATGAATCAGTAGAAAATAAATGGCGTATATTTAGACCTAATGCCTATAAGATAATTAGTGAAAACAAAGGAGACATTATTAATGTTATTGGTATAGGTACTTATCTTATTGCTCATTGTGAACATTCAATGTTTATCTTTAATAGAGATAATACTCTTTATACTAAAGATAAAGATGTGCAAATGTTAATGCCTGATGCTTTTGATATAGATTATCAAGAAGTATTTACTAGTGAAAAAGGTTATGGTGGTCTACAAGATTTTGAAGCTTATGTATGTAATGAAGCAGGTTATATATTCTTAGATAGGAGTAAGAAACGATTATATAGATTTGATGAAAAGAATCTGAATGATTTAGGCGATGGAGTACAATCTATATTAGATGAATATCTTACTAGTGATACAAAGATATTAATGGGAATGGATAAAGAGAATAACCGATTAATCTGCTCCTTTATGGGGGAAGTTTCAGATTTCACCATTAGTTATAATTTTGTTACTAATACTTGGATTAGTATTCATACTTATTTATGTCGAGGATTTTATAATACGAAAACTAATTTGTATATTAGTTCCTTCAATAAGAAAAACATTATAGGTAAAATAGGATTTGTAAAACCGTCTAGTTATCTTAGATATACAGATTTCGAGATACCTGTTGATAAGAATCCTTTCTATGTAGGAGATAACAATAATACTATGGTAGTAGATATATTGTTCAATCTTGAATACGATACTATTAAAGTACTCAACTACATTAGTTATGACTTATATAAAGCAAATGATATTAATTTTGCTGGTAATAAGATATTGTTATTTAGTAACACTTCTATTAGTAGATTAGAAGATATTACTGTAAATGAACGTAATACTTTTGATGTTGTTAAGCCTTATTACGAACATGGTAAATGGAACTATAATTACTTCCGTAGTGTTCTTAATGAAGTTGTTACTAGTTATCCAATAGATAGACTTACTGGTAAACTTAATGTCGATGTTGATAAGAAGTATGAACCATTTAAATCCAATCTTATTAATGGTAAATATTTAGGTGTACGATTTGTAATTAACGATGGTACAGCTAAAATAGAGATTAAGAAGATTGAATGTTATGTTAATAAATACAGAGAATAATGAAACGTATTAATGAACAAAGACCTAAAGCATTTATAGGTGCTGCGATTTCTGTTGGTACTAGTATTGTTAGTGGTATCATAGGTAATCGTAAGAAAAAGAAAGCTGAACAAGCTGAAAGGCTTAGACAAGAACGGCTTCAAAATCTACAAGACCATCAGGCTTTAGCTAGTGCTCAAAATGAGAGTATGATGTCAGAGGAAGATAGAACACAGTTTTTAAGCCAGTATTTATCTAAAGGAGGGGGAGTGAAAACTTCCCCCCGTAAAGGGGTGAAAGCTCGTATTGTCGAAGGCGGTACGGCTATTCCTATTAAGAAAGATTCATTCCTTCTTAAAGGACGTAAACACAATACTGGCGGTATTGTTATTGACGCTGGTAAAACTGGTGTTGAAGCTGAAGGTGGAGAAGTAGTACAAGTTACTCCTAAACAACTTAAAGTGTTTAGTGCTCAACCTATTCTTAATGGTAATAGTCCTGCTGAACTAGTTCAAAAAGGTGTAGAACCTTCTAAAGTATTTAATGCTCAAGAATCATTTAAGGATAAAAATGGTCTTAATGATGATGGTACTAAAAAGAAAAGAAATATGAGAACAATAACTGGTAAGAAAAAACTAGGTGGTCTTTCTCGTAGTAAAGATTATGGTTCTGATAAGAAACCGTATCCTAGTGTTAAGTCTAAAGATTTTGCAGGAGGTGGACGTAGTTATCCTATTCCTACTAAAGCTGATGCTCGTGACGCTCTTAGATTAGCTGGACTTCATGGTCGTTCTGATGTAAGAGCTAAAGTATATAAGAAATATCCTGAATTAAAGAAATCAGCTCTTGGTTCTAAGACAAAACTATTAAAAGATAATTATAATAACTTTGGTTTAGAAAAGGATTATAGTAATAGTTTTGCTCCTAATGCTTTAACTAAAGCTAATATGAATTCTGTTAAAACTAATAGTATAGTTCCAACTAAACCTGTTGGAGCTTCTATTAGTTCTAGTACTAGTCCTTTATCTAAATCAGGAAGTTTTAAGAACTTTATGAGTGGAATTGGAGGAGAAGCAATTAGTGCAGGAATAGGAGCTTTAGGAAATATTATTAGTGGGGTTACTAATAAGAACAGTATTAATAATATTCAAGCTCCTACTAGACCTAGAACTGTTGTTTCTGCAAGAATGAGAACTACTTATAACATAAATCCTCAATTAGCAGAAAGTAGAGATTCTGAAAGAAATATTGCTAGACTTATTGATTCTAATACTTCTAGTTCTTCGGGAAAGATTGCTCGTGTTCAATCTCTTGCTAATCGAGGAGTTCTTGAACGTAATAAATTAAAAGGTATGAAAGAGAATGTTGAAACAGACCTTCTTAATCGTTCGGCTCTTAATCGTCAAGGAGTAGAAGCTGCGAATAATCAAATGTTAAACGCTTATGATAATGCTGTTACTCAAACAGAAAACGAAAAGATTCAAGCAAGAGCTAATAATCGTACTAATGTTATTGAAGGACTTACTAGTGCGGTTAGAGATTATCAATTAGGTGTTGATAAGAGACGTTCAGAAGAAAATGCTACTGCTGCTATGATGTCTGCTAATCCTGAACAAATGGAATTATTCTTAAAATTAATGAATAAGAATAAGGGTAGACTAAGTAATATACGAAGTACTTTATTCAAATGTGGCGGTAAGAAAAAGATTGCTTAATTATAAATACTATAACTATGCCGATAGATATTAAGACAGCAGGTTATCAAAAGAGGGAGCGGGTTGCAGCTCCTTTAGATGTTTACAATAGTACGTTAAATACTCTACAACAGAAACATGATACTGTTATTGAAACTAGTAATCAGATTAAAACATTTCTTGCTAATAAGCAATTAAACGAAGCTGAAAATAAGTGGCTCGATAAATATTCGAGAGATGTTAATGCTCAAATAGAAGCAAGCGCTCAAGAAGGTAGTTATGCTACTGCTTTAACTACTGCAAGAAGATTAGCCGGAGAAGTTGCTAGTAATCCAGGACTTATTGGACGTGAACGTTATCAACAGGAATTTAAGAAGTTCCAAGATGAAGTTACTAATAGTAATGCTTATGATGGAGATGTTAAAGCATACGCATTAGAACAGAATAAATATAATTATCAAGACCAACTAGATGAAACTGGTAAAGTAATAGGTGGTAGCCAATTTCAACCTAATTATCGTCCTGTTGAACAAGTTGATTATAATGCTCTATATCAAAAAGTATTATCTACTGTTGGTGTTGATTCTAGTTCTGGCGAACAACTAGTATGGGGAGATGCAAAAGGCAATCTTAAAGACGGTCAAGGTAATATTGCTGCTGGTGATGTTCCTTATCTTAAAACAGCTAGTGGTGTTCAACAACTATCAGCAGATAAGATTCGTGCTGCATTTGAATCTGCTTTAAATGAAACTCCGGGTGCTCGTGCTTCTCTAGAACAAGACTATAAAGTAAATGTTTGGAAAGCTAATAAGGGAAATAAGAATAATCTTGTTACTAAGCCTGACGGAACTATTATGTCACAGAGAGAATTTGAAGAGAACCTATTTGCTCCTAGATATGCTGCTTCTGCTTATCGTAGAGTTGAAAGTAGAATTAATCCTGAATTAGGATTTAATCTATTAGCTGCTGCTCGTAAAAATTCTGCTAAACCTAAGACTGGTAAAGAACCTGATTTACTTCCTTCTTTAGCTACTATTGGTGGTAAAGAAAAAGTAGAACCTGATACTCCTGCTAAAGTACAATCTCAATTAAATACTTTTAATGGTCAGTTATCTAATATGTTTTCTTCTTATGGAATATCTAAATCTCTTCCTTTAGATGAGGCATATAGTAAACTACGTTCAGGTATTGCTAATAATGTTACTTTATCTGATGCTGCTAAGAAACAATTATTAGATGAAGCTAATACTTATTATAGAGGAATAGCTAATGCTAATAATCGTTTAGATGCAATGAAAGGATATCTTACACAAGAAGAACAATATGCTTCGGAGTTCTTAGGTAAGAGATTAAGTGATGGAGATATGGCAGATACTAATAATCCTATGCAACTAGAATATGCTAATAGAATGAATAAGTTATTTACTGATTCTAAAGGCAATAGTTTCGATACAGTTCTAGTTAATCCTCTTAGTGATAGTAGTAAAGCTGCTATTATATCTAAACTTAGAATAGATATGGGACTGACTAGTAAAGATGTGTCATTTAGTAAAATAGGAGATAAAGAATATATTCGTATTAGTAAAGACGCTTATATTCGTTTAGCTCCTGAAATAGCAGATGTTCTTAAACTTAGTCCCGTAGGATTTACTACTGGTAATAATGCTCCTGAAAAATTTACTAGAAACGATGAAGTTTTCCATGGAAATAAACTATATGGTAGTTCAGCTACTGAGTTTCTTGCAGCTTTTAGAGCAATAGGACGAGGTGAAATAACTACTGCTAGGAGTACTAAAGATTCTCCTGCTTACGTATATGAAAAAGCTGCACAAATGTCTAATGCTGCAACTGAACGTATATCTGAATCATTACCGCCTAGTTATGTTGATGTTAATGTATTTGATTTACCTCCTCATATAGTTGCTACTGGTCAAGGATTTGAAGATGACCAATTAAAGAACTACAATGAAAGAGTAATGAATATGATTAGTATTGCTAATCCTGGAAGTATTGTTATTAAGAAACGTAATGCCGAAGGAGTTCTTGAACCTGTTGAAGATAGTAGAGAACGTGATGCTATTATGCAAACTATTCAAGCACAAGTTAAAAAGAAAAACATTAATAATGGCTGGTGCTCATCCTCTTCTACGGGGGAATACGGAGTATTCTTAAATATTCCTTATACTCCTAAGACTGGAAAAAATAGTGCTAAGAATCCTGATTCTGAAATGGAAGAGAGAATACAAAATGCAGTAGCTGGAGATTACATGATTACAGGTGCTATCATTAATAATGAAATAGAAAGATTCAAATCTCTACCTGCTGTTAAAGCAATGGACACTCTTAATTCTATTAAGTATAATAACGCACTTAAAAGAAATTATCGTTTATCTGATGCTGAATTTGGAGATGGAACATATTCTGCTGTTACCGATGGTGGTAGTTTTTATCAGATATTAGACGCTAATGATGAACCGGTAATTAAGATTACAGAAGGTGAGTTATTTCAACGTATGTTTCAGAATAATCAAGCTAATGCTATTCTTGCTCCTGTTAAAGAGGATATAAATCTTATTAGTGCAAGGAATGGTTCTATTGCAAATTCCCCCATAGAGGAGCAGCAAGTTATTGCTCGTCCTCTTATGCAGAAAGCTATGATTATGGCAGGTGCTACTGGTAATCTTAGAGAACTAGATATTGATACTAAGAGACAAGTATTCCAGTTCTTTAATAGAATGTATTCAGGACTTACTGGTGAATCCCCTAGTCAAGTGATACTTAATCAAATGAACGATTTAATGAACTAAGTTATGCCAAATATATTTGATGATATATCAGTAGAAAAAGCTCCACTAGACAGTGGGGCTAATTCTGTTAATATGGCTAAAGAAGCTCCTACTGTTACTAAATACAAACCTGATGTAGCTGCACAAGGCGACTTCATGTTTCGTAATCTTAGTGGTAAAGAAGTCTTTATTGGAACAGAGGAAGATTATCATTCTTTAGCTAAGTATGGTGCTGAACCTAATCGTTATCAAAGTAGAGAAGAATTAGAAACTCTTCGTGCTAAGAATCAATCGGCTTGGAAACAAGCAGGTAACGCATTAGGTCAAACTATTGGAACAGTTATAGGAGATACTGTTGGTGGTATTGGTATGTTAGTAGATTTAGCTACTGCTGGATTATGGGACGATAAACCATTTAGTAATCCTATTACTAGAGCAGGCGATGCTATATCTGATTATGTTCGTGATGATTTATTTCCTATATATCGTGAGAATCCTGATAAAGCATTTGATATGAATGATTTTTCAGGTTGGTTCTTTAGTCAAGTTCCAAGTATTGCTAGTTCTCTATCTTTAATGATTCCTGGTACTTTATTAACTAAAGGAGTTGGAGCTGTTGGTAAAGGTATTGCAGCATTAGGACGTAATAGTTCTAAAGTAAGTCGTGCAATGAATTGGGCTAAGAAAGCTACTAAATTAGATAATGTGTATCGTGCTAATAAGTTAAAACTTATCGCTAAAGATGGTATTACTGCTATTGGTATGCGTCTTGGTGAGAACTATCAAGAAGCTCGTGGAGTTGCGGAACAAATAGAAGGAGAAGCATTGTCGTTATTTACAGGAATGTCTAATGAAGAATTTCAAACTTGGTTAGATAATAATCCTGATATTGCTAATGAAGCTAAAGAAAGAACTAAAGAAGAAGCCGCTCTTATAGTTGCAGATAAAGCAGCTATGCGAGACTTTGGATATAATGCAGGTAATGTGTTCTTTGATTATATGCAATTACGTGCAGTTAATAAAGCATTAGGTCAAGTTAATCGTGCTATTACTCCTCGTATTCGTTATTCACAGAATCAAGCTCTCGATAGAATAGCTTCTACCGGTATGGAATCTGCTAGCCAAACATTAGGTCAAGCAGCAAAAGGAACGATTAAAGATTTTGCAGGTAAGATAAATAGATTTATTAATTCTAGTGAGAATCTTCTATTATTTGAATTATCCGAAGGTGTCGAAGAAGCTATTAACTTTGTAGGTCAAGAAGAAGGTACTTTATACGGTCGTTATTTGTTAGGTCAAGCTGAACAATATAATGGTGCTGTATCTATGGATAGAATAGAGAAGTATTTACAGAATCCTCAATTATATAATTCTGCATTATGGGGAGTTATTGGAGGTATTACTTTCGGTAGTACTATGTCAGCTATTAATAATCGTAAAGGTGGTAATGTAGAAGAGAAACAACGTATTGCTGAAATCAATGGTCGTGAGCAAGTATTCAATGAATATGCTCGTCAGATGAAGATTATCGAAAATGGTGAGAATCCGTTTCAGATAGAACGTGATGCTAAAGGTAATCCTATCACTTATCTTGATGATGGAACTATTAGTCAAGACCCAACAATAGGTACTACTCGTTATAGTAAAGTTAGTCCCGAAGAACAAGAAGATTTACGTGCTGCTGCTAAAGAGAAGTTCACAACTACTCTTACTTTAAATGCTATTCGTTCCGGTAACTATGAGTTACTCGAAGATTATATTGAAGACCCTAGACTAAAGAAAAAGCTAGTAGATGCAGGTCTTGCTGATGAAGCAGAATATGATAGAGATACTCAATCTATAAAGAAAACTATGCGTACTGTTCTTAATAGATATGTTAACTATTCTAGTGCATTGCGTAGTGCTAATATAGATGATGCTCTATTAGATGTAGCTATATCAGAAAATATAGTTAATGCACAAGAAGCTGACTTACTAAATAAACGAATAGAAAGACTTAATACTATTCAATCTCAATTAGAGAATACTATTCCTGCTATTAATGAGATTCTTGACCCAATGGCTAAGAACCGTATGCAGTTAGGTATATTAGAACAGTATCGTCGCGAAGTAATGTCTACTTATAATAGTCTAAAGAATAGTAATAATCCTTTGGATAAAGCACAAGCTAGTCAATACTTAGATATATCTAAGATAATAGAATCTAAAGTTAATGACTTACGTAGAGGTTTAAGTCCTATGGAAAGTTTATTCTTAGATAATGTTCGTAGTGTAGAAAATATAGCTCTTGGAATAGAAGGTAGTCAAGAACAAAATGCGCTTATTAAGAAACAGATAGAAGAATTAGATGAAAATGATGTAGCTCTGTTTAAACAAGCAGGTAAAGACTTTAATCTAGGAAGTTTATCTGAACAAGTTCGTGCTATTAATTCAGAGTACATGGATAATATGGGACAGATACTTCTCGATGAAATTCGTAGAGATAACTATCGTTCTAATATTATTACTACTAATGAACAAGCTAAAGAGTTTGAAGATACTCGTAAGAAAGAGTACGAAGAAGCGGCTAAGAAGTTAGTTAAGTCTGCAAAAAAGAATCTTAATGATTTCGTTAATGTAGCTACCGAAGAAGAACTTGCTAAGTTAGATAAAGCACTAGATAATGCGTTTACAGAAGAAGAATCTCAAGATACTAGTAATAAGAGTTTATCTAATGCTGTTAGTATTCTATCTAATTCAGAGAATGGTAAGAAAGATATAGCATCTTTAAGAGAAGCTATTACTAAGAGAAGAAATAGTCTTGCTGCACAAAGTCAGACACAGCAACAGAATGGGAATAATCAGCAACAAGACTCCTCTATGGGGGAAGCGAGGAGCGAAGCGACGAGGCAAGAAGAACCAGAGGTTAAGCCTATTCCAAAACCTAAACCAAAGACTGCTAAAGAGAAGAAGTTAAAAGAGACATTAGATAAAGTAGTATCTAAAGCTAGTTCAGGTGTTATAAATAAAGCTAATATTAATAACTTAGAATTTACAATAGTAAAGCCTTTTGCTAGTTTAGGAGATGTTAGTAGAAAACCAGTTAAAGTAAGTGCAATAGACGTACGTGTTAGTAAATTTGGCAATGTTAGTATTGATGGAATGGATGCTAAAGGTAATATTATTGCTGATGTTACTATCGATGAACTAAATGCCGCTATTGCTATCGGAGATGTTACTTACGTAGATACTAGTAAATCTGATGAATCTGCTCCTGCTGATACTAACGTTCTTGAATCATCTATATCTGATAATGACTTAGAAGGTCAACGCCAACGTATAGAAGAGATAAATTTAATTATAGATTTATATAATCAAATACAAGGTAATCAGATAGAAGGTAAGACATTTACTAGTCTTAATGATATGATGGTTTATCTACAACAGTTAAATCCTAGAGCTGTTAGTTTGTATAATGATATTAAGATTCTAGCTAATCGTCAAATAGTAGATGGTAAGATAGTTAATGTTGATGAAGAGATTAAAACTCCTTCTGATATTATACAAGAAGCAAGTAAGACTTTAGATAAAGCTGTTGCAGAGAATAAACAGAATACTAAAGATAATGGTTACTTCTTTAATTTAGTTAATTTAAATGATAGTAAGGTTTACTCTCGTATCGGTCAGTTGAAGACTAATGATACAGTAAATGTAGAACTAGATGAAAACGGTAATCTTATTGTTAAGTCTCGTGGAATTAAAATAGGTGAGTTTCCTAAGATTGGTTATAATAACGGTAATGTAGAAGTTATGAATCAAGGTTGGAGATATACTGTTAGAAACGATAGTATAGATTTCATAACTCAACTTCAATCTATTATTGCTAGTGAAGAACCTAGTGCTAAAGAATTTGTACAACTGCTTAATAATATACGTCGTTTGTATCGTGTTCGTAATAATCCTGAAGTTGAAGGAACATTCGGACATCAGCTTAATGCTCTACAAGAGAATGGTCACTGGCAGAATTTAACTAGTTTATTCGGTGATACTCAAACTAATCTATTAGATAGGATTAAACATCTTAATAATATCATATTCTTTAATAACGCTCTTAATGTTAATCAGTCTAACTTTAGTACCATTGTTAATGAATCGTTGACTAATTGGATGAATAAACTCAAGAAGTCTTATACTGACATTAATAACTTAAAGTCCTCTATTAGTAATACTAAGTCTAAGAAGAAACGTCTAGTTGTTGGTCGTACAAGTTCAGGTAGTGTTATTTATGCTAGAGATAAACAAGGTAATCCTATATATCGTAAGTTTGGAGATGTAGCTACTAGTGAAGCTACTGACGGTTATCGTCTAGTAGTAGGAGTTGACGGAGGAGTTGCTGATATTAAATCTAATAGTATTATTGCCGCTAGTCGTATTCCTAGAGGTGTGGTTGGTATGACTATTAAAGATTCAGAAGGTAGACTTATCGCTGTTACTAGTCGTGAGAATACTATGAGTAATAGTGAAACAGAAGCTACTGAATATACTAAAAGGTTTAACGAAGGATTAGATAAATTATTCCATTCATTAGTAGATGCTACTCTACAAGGAAATACTGATTTACATCAACAACTATTAGATGAAATATCTAAATATGTAGGTAAGCAAAAAGCTCTTTATGGTTATGAAGTTGTAGGTCGTGCATTTCGTCCTCTTAATAAGATTGGAGCTACTATTTACTTTAATGTTGCTGATAGAAATGTAGCATTTGCTATACCGGGTGAAACTAAACCTAGAAGACTTATGGCTCGTATGCCTAATGGTTTTGTTCCTACTAATAATCATGGTAACTTTAGTACTATGATGGAAGGAGTATATGCTACACTTACTCGTAATGTTATTAATTCAGCTATTCGTGGTGAATCTAATTTATTTAGAATAGTAGACGGTAAACTACAAGCTAAGATACCTAATATACTTCAAGATGAATGGATGGATACAGGTTATAGTAGTTATGAAGAGTTTGTAGCTAAAGACGGAGTACTAGTTACTGACTTGGGCAATGTTACTGATAGTAAAGGTAATATCATTAGTAACTTTAATTATGTAGGAGATGTATATAATCGTAATATTACTCTTATGAATCCTAGTCGTAGTGCTGGTCGTACTAACGCGGCTGACGCCGCTGTTTCCCCCATAGAGGAGCAACAAATTGTATCTCCTGTTGCTACGCCTGACCCACTTGCTAGTCAAGATAGCACTCCTCAAGTAGGTACTCTTATGGAAGTTGCACAAGCTAATACTACTAATCCTAATCTATTATCTGTTATTTCGGCATTAGAATCTGCTGGCATTGCTCTTAATCCCGATATTGAAATAGTAGGTGAAAAAGGTAGATTTGCAGGAATAGTTGCCGGTGGTAATACTATTACTCTTACTAATAGATTCGATACTCTTGAACCTGAACGTAGAGTACTTACTCTTATACATGAAGGTGTTCATTATCTACTTAATGATGAACGTGCTAATATAGAGCAATCATTTGGTGACCTATATGATAAGTTTAGTAGTTTTATTAATCAGGATTCTGCTTTAGTAGAAGAATACGGAAGATTCTTAAATAGTGATAAACCTAGAAGTGTAGCTATTGAGGAATTTGTAGTTGAAGCTATTACTAATCGTACATTTGCTAGATTACTTGCTAGGATTAAATATGATTCTAATACTAAAACTGAATCTAATAATCTATTTACTAAGATTGTTGATGCTTTAGTAGAGATTATAGGTAAAGTTGGTAATATAGATAATACATTACTTGGTGAAGTTCGTAATCGTTTGTCTACTATTGGATTAGAAACATCTGATACAGCTAGTACTACAAGTACTGTTCACGATGATGTATTCGACAGGGCAGAAGAAGATACAGGCGTTCCTACTGATGATGTTTTTGATATTCCTGATATAGACCTAGATTTAGATAGTGCTATAAGTGATAACTATCGACAAGTCGATAACTTCGATAGCTTAGTGGAAGGTTTAAGTAGTCGTCAAAAGGCTATTGTGAGCCATTTGTTTGACACTGGTGAGCTTAGTTTCGTATGTAATTAACTAAGATAAGCCTAGAGACGAAAGTCCCGTAGAAAGCCTAAGAATGAGCCATTCTAAAGCCGCCTACGGGACTTTTCTGTTTTCCCTATCTTACTATCGAGACGCTATATAAAATGCGAATTTCGGCAGAATTTTGCGGTCTACGGGCGTTCGGTAGCCTTCGGAACGTGTGGTTTCAGACTATTTGATAGATATATTTGATAGTGTTGATAATAATACTATCTTTGATACTGTTAGTAATTACTTAATTAATAATATAAAGTATATGAGTTGTACTCCTAGTAATCCTAAATTAGATAAGCTATTAGAGCTTACTAATAATGATGTTAGAAAGTCTACCGAATATCTTGCTACTATCGAAGATACTAGTTTTCGTGAATGGTATCAAGAAAAGACTGGTAGAGATTTCAATGAAGAGAGTATTGATGCAAACACTGTTAATGCTATTATAGCATATAATAACAGAGAAACAATTAATACTCAAGATTATGTTCAGAACGTTCGTACTTCACGAACTGGTGTATTTGGTAATGATATAGCAAAGGAAGACCATGCTATTAATATCCTTAGTACTATTTATCTAAAGAGTCAAGGAAGTATTCGTAAAGCTCTTGCTAATAGAAAGCGTAAAGGTGAGAAAGAAGTCCTAAAGGATAAAGCTGGTAATGAGTTAAGTCCTCAAGCTGCTGTAAAGTTAACTATGATTACTTATCTTAATCGACATCTTAAAGAGAATGATAAGAAACTTACGCAAGAACAAAAAACTTATATCGGTACTATTATTCGTAATCTTTACGATGGTGGTAATTATAACCGTAATGAGTTATTTGATATTGTTATTAATTCACCCGAAGTTATTAGTCTTAGCAAAGAGTTTGGTATAGATACTAACGAGGATTATGAAACTAATGACGATGCTAAAGAAGGAAGTGAACAAGATAGTCGTCAAGAAGACCCTGAAACTATTGCTTCTCTACGTGCTGATTGGTCTGAACTAGCCGACCAACGTAAAGATATTGATAAGAATGTTAGTAAAGAAGTGAAAGAATGGTTTGCTCGTTTACCTAAAACTAATAGTAATTCTTTTATTAATGAAAAACCTGATACAGCTAGCGATACTTATTCAGGTATAGCTGAAAGTGCTGGGTTCTCTAGTTCTTTTAAAGCATTGAATAACTATGGCAACTTCTCTAGCGTTGAAGCTATGGTAGAGAGTTTCCATACTATTGCTGAAAGATTTGAAGAAGTATCTCATTTAGAATATGCCGCTCGTCTATTAGAAGATGAAGCTAATGTTCAGATAAGAAATAAGATATTTACTCAATTAAAACAATCTATTTGGGAACGTAATGAAGTAATTCAAAGTGCAGACGGTTCTAATGTAGTGACTAAGAATCGTAATACTTTCCCTAAACTTAATCTGCAAAATAAGATACTTAATAGTTTTGATTCTCTTGTTCATAATCCTTCTATTATGAATGGAGATGTTGCAGTATTAGAAGAACTTAAAAATAAATTATCCACATTAAACAATTCAAATACAAATGAAATACAAGAAATCTCGGAAGAGCTTGCGGCAATCTTTAATAAATATAACTTCGGCATCAATAGGCAGGGTGTTGTTAACTACATTCGTAGCTTCGGTGATAGTCAACTTTCTAATATCACTAGTCTTGTCAACGATTTGCTAGAATTTAATAAAGTTGTAGCTAATGCGTCTAATATATTAAAGATAGATAATGAAGCACAACGTATATATTATGCAGGTGAATATAGTAAAGCTAAGAACGATGAAGAATATGTAGTAGTTCCATTTGATAAGTCTCAACTACAATATAAGGGTGGTTATGCTAATAATATAGCTAATCGTATATCTGATAGATTTAAAGATTATCAAATAGTAGATTCTGAATTTAATAGTATTAATGCAGAGAATAATCTAGTTAGTGATATTCTAAAGAATAATTATATTAGTAAGTTCTTTGAAAGAATTAACGATAATCGTTATAATGATAATCCAACTGCTAATGCTGAACTTCGTGATTATCTAGTTAAGTTTACTAATATTCCTCAATATCAGTACAGTAATATACTTATTGAGAAAACTTTATCTAACGGTAAAGTAATTCCTGGTCTGCTTCGTCTTACTGATACTGGTTACGAACTTACTGAATATTATCGTGAGTTTGGCGCACAATTATATAACGGTGTTAGTAATGAAGTTACAGGAAAGGCTAAGTCTTATAAAGATATTAATGCTCTTGAATGGGATATTATTACTCTAAATGAATACGCTAACAACGGAGATAACTATGAGATGGCTAGAGGAGTTAAGAAATCTAAGTTCTTTACCCAAACACCTTCTGATGCTCCAAAGACTTTCGTATTTAATAGTTATAAACTAGATTATACTGGACTATTTAATACTAATGGTGATATTTATAGAGGACATCCTATTTATGTAGCTTATGCTAACATCTATGCTAAAGAACTAGCAGAAATGGCGCAAGCTATTAACTTCTTATTTGAGACAACTGTTGAGAATGGAGTAGTAACTATCGTATCTGATGAGAACGGTAAACCTAAGATAAAAGAAGAGTTTAAAGATTTACGTAAATCAGAAGCTAGACTTAATTATCATTATCGTAAAAGTATTCTTGATAGCAATGGCAATCCTACTGGTAATGTATTTAAGTTTAGAAGTTTACTTATTGATAAAGTTAAGAATCTTAGTAGATATAATAGTGAGACAGCCAAAAGAGTAGATATGAATTGGCTGTTCGAGGAAGGCAATGTATTCTCACTCCTTTACGGGGGAAAGAATAGTGAAATATCGCTAATACAAGATGAGAACGGAGAGTACAATATTAGACTTACTGGCGAGCTTCGTAATTCTGTATATAACTATATAGATAACTATATTAATTATAGAATACAAGAAGCTGTTGCTAAATACTATTCTGATAAAGAGTTTGTAGATAAATATAAAAACGCTAGTCAAGAATCATTTAATTCCTTCATTGCTGAAATGGTTCTTAACTATGAGATTCAATATAATAATCTAAATGATATGTTCTTCGGAGATGAAGCATATTATAAAGATTCTCGTGATACTATTAAACGTAACAAAGAATATCAAGCCGGAGGATTAGCTTATGCAGGATATGATTTGTATAATGTACAGAAACATTTGGGAGATATAACAGTAGCTCCTAATAAGACTATTAGTATAGATAGTAGTTTCAAATATATTACTCTTGAAGATGTTCAAAGTAGCGGTAAAGTTCTAGATGATTTAAAGAAGCAATTAGATATAGCTAATGTATCTAAAGAGACTAGAGCTTTTATACTTAAACAGTTCTCTAAAGATAAGTCAGAAGTAACAGATGCTCAATCGTTTATTACTCTTGATGAATTTGTTCGTAGAATGTATCTACGTGGAGAGTATGATAGTTATAAAGATTTAATCGAAGCTCTTTATGACGAAACTAAGCCTATTGACAATGTTAAATTAGGAGAGTTATCTAAGAAGATACAAGTTCAAAAGAACTTCTATTATGACTTAGAAATAGATAACGATGCTAAATTAGCTAATCCTATTCAGATTAAAAATGCAGAGTTCGTACTCATACCTAGATTCTTAGGTAATAGTGAACTTGGCGCTTTAGCTAAATATATGACTGATAATAATATTGGTCAGGTTAACTTTACTACTACTGAAAAAGCTACTACTAATAGAGTATTAGAGTTTTGGGATTCTCATGGGAAATTCCCCTCTAAAGAGAAGTTGAAACAGTTTAACTTGGATGTTCAAACTAAGTATAAAACTGGTTGGTATTCCAATCTTTATACCCAGCAAGATATTCCTCAACACATGGATGGTGAGAATAAGGCAGGGTTACAGATTGTTAAAAAGCTAATAGATAATATTGGTAATACTCCCGAAGGTCAATCTCTTATTAAAGATTTCTTTGATAACTTTACTGCTAATATTCAAGATAGTTTTAAAGATGCTGCTTCTCGTATTGGTGTAGAGATTGATGCTAAAGGTAATGTAGTATATGAAGGTAATCAAGCTAAGATTGATAATAATAAGTTTATATCTCTTATTAAAGACGAGCTAACTCGTAGAGGATTAGACAGTAATTATCGTAAGTATGCTGAAATAAATCCTGAAACTGGATTGCCTTATATGCCTGCTTGGACTAATCTAGTTCGTAGCAAGATAGAAAATATTGTAAATAGTATATTTACCAATCGTGTTACTCGACAAGTACTTCCAGGATTTCATGCTAGTCAAGTTTCAGATATTGGTATGACCGAACTATCAGGTCGTAGTGATTTAAGAGATTTGATGCAATCTAAAGTAGAAGAGAAACACGGTTATTCTCTTGGTCGTAAACTAACGTATCATAAAGACGGTAGTCAGATAGTAGAGATACTGTTACCTAAATGGATGGTAAAGGCTTATAATACTTATGATGCAGAAGGTAATCTAATTAAAGAAGTTACTCTTGAAGATTTACAATCTGCTGGACTCGATACTATGATTGGTTATCGTATTCCAACAGAAGGCAAACAATCAGTAGCAGTAATGAAAGTTGTAGGTTTATTAGATGAATCTCAAGGCTCTACTATTGTTGTTCCTGATGAATGGGTATTACAGACTGGTGCTGACTTTGATATTGATAGTATTTATGGTATTTATCATACTGCTACATTCGATAAGAATGGTAAACCACAGAAAGTTGAATATATAGAAGGAGAAGATGATGCGGCAGTAGATAGAAGATATAATAATTATCTATTTAATAATCTAAGCAGAGAGAATATTCAAGATGCTAGAGATATTGCAATAGATTTAAGTCAAGAAGGACTTAGTTATGCAGAAGCTTATGAATCAGCTATTACTAAATATGCTGAACAAGGCGGACTTTATTCTAAAGAAGAATTTAGTAAGCTGACAGTAGCTCAACAAAATACTCGTGATGCTCGTAACAATAAGATAGTAGATACATTTATTAATATAATGAATCTACCAGTATCTATTGGTGAAAACTTATCTTCTAGTAACTTTGAAGATATTAAAGCTGCAAAAGCTAATATCTTTGAAGGTTTATCAGAGACTTATCGTAATATTAATTCAGTAATTGCTCAAAATTGGTATCGTGATGCTAATATGTCCGGTGCGCGTCTTAAAGCTATTTCTGTTAATCGTGACAACTTCGCCTCTATTAGTAACAAAGCTAAAACTATTGTTGACGGTGCACACGGTGGTTTTAGGTTTACTTATACATATAGCACAGAGAAAGAAGCAAAAGACGCACAAAGTAAACTAAGAAAACGTTTTAGAGATGTAACTAGAAAAGGTAAAGAAGTAACAGTAGACCATAATCAATTAGGTTGGAGTTATGATAATCTTAATATAGATAATCGTTTGATTACTCCTTATTCTTCTGAAACTACTGCTCTTATTCTTGACGGTGTAAAAGAAGGTGGTGTTCCTAATGTAGACTTGTATACTTTTGATGTATATAAATCTATTGTAGATTGTGGTGCTAATTATGAAACATCTATTCTATTTATTAATCAACCAGTAATAACTGAACTTATTACTAGACAAAATGCTAACGATAATGTATTCGGAGAAACTGGATTTAATCCTCTTATTGGATTAAGACGAGATATGTATGTACGATTAGCTAAAGCTGTTGGTATTCCTGCTAATAGCATTACTAAAAAGACTCGTCTTAAAGATGTTAAGAAAATGCTTGAGAGCAGAGGAATAGAGATTAATGAAGATGAGCTTCTTGAAGAAGGAATAAAAGTAACTGAATTAAGAGAACATCTTAAAGATGATGTAGAAAATACTAGTTATAATAATACTGATAATCTTATATATCAAATTAAAGCGTTAAGAGCATTTGAATATTTCAAAGAGATAGGCGACCAAATCAATTCTAATATGATGGTTATCACTAGTGATAAGTTTGGTGCTGGTAAATCTGCTAATGAAATAGATAATGTTATTAATCGTATTAATGATATTAAGGAGAATAATGTTGGTCGTATAAAAAAAGGTCAACCTGTTCTTAAAGCAGTTACAGAAGAAGGTAACAAGTATCTAATAGATGCTATTTATCCTAAGACTAATTTCTGTCTCTTATACACATCTCCGAGCCCACGAGACAGGCAGAAATCTCGTATGCCGTCTTCTGCTTGAAAAAAAAAATACTGATTGAAAAAAAAAACCAAAAAAAAAACAATAAAAACA
>OJJT01000353.1_pt1 | contig 24197 bp, 13 predicted proteins | sample 1596281 | NCBI WGS metagenome assembly OJJT01 (sample SAMEA4350145, study PRJEB24818) | metagenome | biome: human; feature: gut; material: faeces | place: Denmark | collected 2013-09
ATATATTGATTTTTTTTTTTTTTTTTTTTTTTTTTTCAAGCAGAAGACGGCATACGAGATTTCTGCCTGTCTCGTGGGCTCGGAGATGTGTATAAGAGACAGGTTTTAATTCTATAGAATTAATAATGTTATAATCAAACTTAATTTAAAGTTTATATATAGTATTTTTTATATTACAAATTTAATAGTTAAATAAAGTATATAACAAAATATAAATTAATTATTTTGTTTATTACTAATAATAGTATATCAGTTTAATATGACAAATTATAAAAAAATAATATATAGTGGTTTAAAATAAAAATAGAAGATTATATTATTTCTATTGATAATGCTTGACAAAATTGTTGTAAAATAGTATTATTTGTATGAAGATATTATTCGTTTTATGTATGATATGAGAATTATATTTGCATTAAGCAGGAGGTATTAATATGAAATTTGGCGAAAAGGTGAGGAACCTGCGTAAAAAAAATAAAATGAGTCAGGGTGAATTGGCGGTTGCTATTGGCGTATCTCTGCGTACTGTTCAGAACTATGAGAAATCGGGTATGCATCCCAAACAGCGTGATTTGTATTATAGGTTAGCCGAGGTTTTGAATGTGGATGTGAATTACCTGTTGACAGAGGACGAGGAGATTATTTTTGACGCTTATAAAAAAGGCGGCACAGGTTCTATGAGAGATGTTGAGGGGCTAATAGAAGGCGTATGCGGATTGTTTGCCGGCGGAAGTTTGCCGAGGGAGGATATGGACGCTGCTATGAAGGCTATTTCGGACGCATATTTTTCCGTTAAAGATGAAAATAAAAAATATACACCTAAAAAATACATAAAATAATTTTTATAAATATAGTAGGACAGGAGGTTGAATAGCTTGACAGCTGAGGATATCTATTTGAAAACTAAAAAGCTGATTCGGTCTTCCGGTAGTTCTGACCCATTTGAGATTGCCAAGTATTTAGGAATTATGGTAAGAACAAGTTCAGATTTTTCAAAATTGTGCGGTATTTATACAATAATTTTACGTAAGCGTGTTATAATTTTAAATAATAATTTGTCAAGAGAAAAGAAGAGGATTGTTTTGGCTCATGAATTAGGGCATGATATGCTTCATAGAGACCTGGCGGAAAACAGAACGCTTCAGGAGTTTATGCTGTATGATATGACGGCAAGACCTGAATATGAGGCTAATATGTTTGCTGCTGATTTACTAATTTCGGATGATGAGATTTTGGAACTTGTTAATATATACAATTATGATGTTAATCAAACTGCCAACGCTCTTGATACGGACAGTAATTTGGTTGGAATTAAAATTGAAAGTATGAATCACAGAGGATATAAATTTAAGAGTGATATACAATTTAAAAACAACTTTTTGTAACTGCTTTATTTATATTTTTATTTATCTATAATATCCTGTTTAACTTCGAATATAATAATTGTACTGATATTTGTACGTAATTTTTATTGTCGTTTTTTATAAATCTTTTCTTAGAATTAGACAATATTATTTTTTCATATACTGATTAAAATCGGTTAGTTATGTAAAAGTGCAGTTCATAGTTGATTAATTTAAGGTAAAAAGCAATGTTTAATCTTATAGGATAGTTTTTGGTTATTTGAGAACAAAGATTCTGATACGATAAAAGTGTCTATACTTTGGGGTTCACTTCAAGTATGGACATCTTTTATTTATTTAGAGTAAAGTATAATATCGATGATTTTTATATTTTGAATATGTAAGAATTAACAGCCAAAGAATTGAAATTAACACTTTTTGACTAAAAGTTTACTTGTTTTGACTATCATTTAATCAGAGTATTTGATAAAATATGTTATGTAATAATAAGAAAGGTTTATTAATGTTGATATAAACAGTATATCTTGTCTGGATTGATAAGAGTTATGACTGTTTTACTTATATATTTGGACAGGTGTTGATTAAATTATACCCTTCTGAATGAAGCTGTTTTTGCCGGAGCCGCTCTAACTTTGGCATACAGCTTCAATTCAGCACCTGTAAATTAATTTAAAACATAATAATTATTTATTCTGTTTTGCAGACAGATATATTATTTTTATCTATGATTTGATTACCTGACAAATTATTAAGACCTTTATAACTGATAAATAATTAAAATTATTTATAGATTTCTTCCCAATTAAAACCCGTCAAGACAATGTTGTCCTGACGGGTTTTTTATGTTTAAAATTATCAAATGTTTGAGTTAATTTGATTGCAGTAGTTATTTTATAATTAAGAAATATGTTAAATATTATGAAATATAATTGCAATATCGTTATTGACAAGTGCATTATAATTGCATATAATGTATATGTGAAAATTAGTTGCGTATTTGGTTTTTTACAGATGGGAGGATATGCGGTAATGAAAAGTGCAGGTATGAAAATAGACAGAACTAATGAGAAAATCATATTGCATAGTGATATGAATAATTTTTATGCTTCGGTTGAGTGTATGCTAAATCCGAATCTGCGAGATAAATATGTAGCTGTGTGCGGCAGGCAGAGCGACAGGCATGGCATAGTTTTGGCAAAAAATGAAAAGGCAAAATCTATGGGCGTCAGCACGGGGGAACAAATTTGGAAAGCCAAACAAAAGTGTCCAAATTTAGTGGTTGTTGAACCGCATTTTGAACTTTACATGAAATATTCTAAATTAGCGCATGAAATATATTATAAGTATACGGACCTTATTGAACCGTTTGGTCTTGATGAGTGCTGGCTTGATGTAACCGGCAGCACGCTGTTGTTTGGAAACGGTCATGAAATAGCTTGTAAAATTAAAGAAGAGATAAAGGAGACTTTGGGTCTGACAGTATCTATAGGAGTCTCATTCAGTAAGATTTTTGCAAAACTTGGCTCTGATATGAAAAAGCCTGACGCCGTCACTTGCATAACGAGAGAGGGGTATAAGGATAAAGTATGGCCTCTGCCTGCATCAGAAATGTTGGGAGTGGGTAGGGCAACTGCGGATAAATTACTTCATCACGGAGTAAGTACTATAGGTGATATAGCCAACGCAAATCCTGACCATTTAAGAAATTGGCTGGGGATAAACGGTGTTAAACTATGGAATTTTGCCAATGGCAGAGGGGGGACTCAAATAGCTCCGTATGAGTATATACCGCCGGTAAAGTCGGTTGGAAACGGTATAACCTGCGTTGAGGATTTGAATGATGAAACAGAGGTATGGAAAGTAATATTTGAATTGAGCAGAAAGGTATCAAGACGTCTGAGAAAACAAGGGCTGATGCCGGAAGGGATTGCGGTCGCCATTAAAGACAAAGACCTGCATTATCAGGAATTTCAAATGAAGATGCCAAAACCGTCATATAGTGCGTTTGGACTTGCTGAAAAGGCTTTTGAGCTTTTTAAACAGCATTATGAATGGAAACAAAGCGTTAGGGCTGTAACAGTTCGGGCTATAAACCTTGTGTCTGAAAAAGTTGATGTTCAATTAAATATGTTTGAAGATATAAATAAGGAATTAAAGCGGGAAAGCTTAGAGCGTTCTATTGAATATATCAAAGATATGTATGGAGAGAACTCCGTTACTTACGGAAGTTTACTGGGAGATATAAAATTGCCGGCGGCACACAAAATCAATACGGTGATGCCGAATATTATGTATCAGTAAATTGATAAGATTTAAAGATTATTAAAAATACGGATTTCCAATGGAAAATCCGTATTTTTTATTCTTTGTAAAGTTCGCTGATATTATTTTTATATTCGCGTGGCGTCACACCATAAATTTGTTTAAAAGCCCTATTAAAGGTTCGCTGGCTGGTGAAACCGGCACAGCCGCAAATGTTTGTAATGCTGTCGTCGGTTGTCCTCATGAGACTTGCTGCATATTCTGTTCTGAGCAGCGCAAGATAGTTTCTAAAACTAATTTTTATACGGTCTGAAAAGATATGTGAGATGTAATATTTACTGACGGAAAACTCATCTGCCAATGTCTCGATGGAAATATCTTGTTTAAAATTTATAGTCATATATTGTATTATTTTTTGGGTAAGACTCTCAACGGGTATATGCTTGCCGTGTTCCAAACTTATTTTTTTCATAATACCTGACATTATAATCAACGACCAACCCAACTTTTCGGGGAAAGAGGTGCAGTCGGCAATCTGCTGAAACGCCAGTTTTGTTGTTTCATCAACATCAGTAATAATCGGATTTTTAGGGCGTACGGAACTCATATCCGGGAACATTCCGTTAAACAGCTTGGGACTGCATATAACCAACACCTCATCAGCAGGTCTGACTTCATTCCGATAATAGTAATGCACAATATCGGGAAATACAACAGCGGCCTGTCCGGATTTGATTTCATATTCTATACCGTCAATATCTATATGTTGACCTTCTTTAAAAACGTATGCAATTTCAATGTACTCATGCAGATGAGCATGAAAACGGATTTCACGGTAATTGTGAATTACTGTTAAGTCAGAAGGCTGTATTTCATAAAACGGTACCATATCAGTTCCTCCATATCCAAATAGTAAGCAGCATTTTTTGACTACTTTTTTATCTTTACTGGCTTTTATTATATCTTATATTATGTTAGAATACAAGTAAAATACAGAATTTGTTTATAGAAAATCTTTCATGTCCTTTAGCAGGATAAAAAAGTAAAATAGAATCAATCCAAATATTTATCTATATTTAACGGAGAGTTTTAAATGATTTTTACAGTTAAAATCTTGGTCGATAAATTGTCTCATGCAAAAAGATATATTAATAAATTTGAGTTGATAAAAATTTAAACAAGCTTATCAAATAACTAATAATTTAAGCAGCTGAAGTTTCATGAAATTTACATTAAATATTGAGTGATACAGTAGTTTAATATTTGTAGAGTTTAATTAATAATTTTAACAGAATGTATTATTGTTAAATTATTCTTGACAAAAGTTATAAATAGGTTATAGTTTTGTTATGTGACATTTTATGGTTACTTTTACGGAATTGCGGTTACTATTGGCTGATAAAGATATATTTGAGTAAAATCGGAGGAAGAGATATATGTTAAGAATGGAAAAAAAGTTAAATGACAGTGCAGAAACTAATTCTAGTTTGACTGAAAATGAAATTGATATTTCAGGGAGTAAAAATATACTTCCGTATCAGGATTCACGTCTGTCTTTTGAGGAGCGTGCGGCGGATTTAGTAGCTAGGATGACTCTGGAAGAAAAAGCTGCGCAAGTATCAAATATGTCAGAGCCTATACCGCGTCTTGGAGTCAGCGAATATAACTATTGGCGCGAGGGGCTGCACGGAGTTGCGAGACAGGGAAAGGCCACTAGTTTTCCAACAAGTTTGGCGATGTCTAATACTTGGAACCGCAAGTTAATTTATAAAGCTGCAGATATAACGGCAACGGAGGCAAGAGGCAAAAATCCAAAGACAAATTTGTCTTATTGGAGCCCAACCATTAATATGGCAAGAGACCCGCGTTGGGGAAGAAATGAAGAGACGTATGGCGAAGACCCATATTTGACGGCGCAGTATGGTATAGAATTTGTTAATGGAATGCAGGGAGACGATACAAGATATCTTAAAACGATAGCCACTATAAAACATTTTATTGCAAATAACTGTGAAAAGGAGCGCCGAATGGGCTCGTCGGTTATGGATGAAAAAACACTTAGGGAATATTACGGCAGAGCCTTTCAGGATATTGTTGAAAAAGCCGCTCCGGCTTCAGTCATGAGTTCATATAATGCAACTACAGTATACAGGAACGGAGAAAAGATTTTTGATTATATTCCGTCTACTGCAAATCCGTACATATTACTTGATTTATTAAGGAAAAATTGGGGGTTTAACGGTTATGTCACAGGGGACTGCGGAGCCTTTGGAGACTTGAACAATACGGCGGCGTATAAAAAAGCCCTGTTTACTGATGAAGATATAAATAACGTTCCTCAGTATGCAACAATAACTAAGGGATTTTTGAACGGCGCGGATACGGACTGCGGCAATGCCGGCGTTCAAAAAAATGTTTTGGACGCTGTAAAAAATGGATATATTACTGAGGACGATTTGGATATAAATATTTACAGATTGTTCCTTCAGAGAATGCGGACAGGGGAGTTTGATTCCGGAGTAAAATATTTCGAAATCAAACCGGACGTTTTAGAAACTTCTGAACATGTGGCTGCTGCGGAAGAAGCGGCGGAGCAGTCCTGGGTGCTTTTGAAGAATGATAATAATATTTTGCCTTTGAGTAATGGAATTAAAAATGCGGCGCTGGTGGGGAATTTGGCTGACGAAGTTGTTTTAGGTGATTATTCAGGGTCGCCGGAACAAACAGTCACTCCTTATAATGGTATTGTAACAGAATTAAGGAGAGTAATGCCTGATGTTAATGTAGATTATCTTGGCGGAGCTACAGACGAAACCAAATTAATGAATATAAGAGGGTTGTCGTTTATACTTAAAGGCGGCGAAGAACGAAAGATAGATTTATCTGCTGCCCTGGTTTCAGGCGGTATTACGCTTAATGGAAGTTTGATTGAAGATATTACTAGAAAGGGTACCGCCGTATTTAAAAATATAGATTTCAGTGATGTTTTAAAAGTTAGGGCGGAGGTATCAACCGGGGACTTAGCGGGAGGAAAGGTAAAATTATGTTATGGCGATGGAGGACCGCAGGTGGCCGAAGTTGTCAGCGTTAAAACTAACAGCTTAAATTCGTTTAAAGACTGTATAGGCGAATATACCGGAACGTCCGGAGGGTATTGCGGAACGGAAGATTTATATTTATCTTTTGAGGCAAACCAGGAGGAATTCTCGGTAACCAAATATAAGGAGAAGCTGGACTCGGCGGATGTTATAATCGCTTATGCAGGGACTAATCTTTCAGATTCGGCAGAATCGTATGACCGAAAAAGCATAGACTTGCCTTTGAGCCAGTCGCATGTTCAGGCTTTAACATCAGCGTATCCGGAAAAAACTATAGTCGCAATGCAAACAGTCGGGCAAGTAAATGTTGAACCGTTTGAAAAGGACGCCCGTGCAATAATCTGGACTTCATACAACGGTCAAACTCAGGGAACCGCTCTAGGAAAAATATTATCAGGGCAGGTTAATCCGTCAGGTAAGCTTACTGCCACTTGGTATAAATCTGAAGATTTGGAACTTATGCCGATTGAAACAGAAGGGGTAAAGGGAGAAGACGGTATAACAAGATATTTTAATGATTATAACATACAAAGCCGTTCGGGATTTCCGGGGCGTACATATCAATATTATAGCGGTACGCCGGTTTATCCGTTTGGGTTCGGTTTGAGTTACACGGATTTTAGATATTCAAACATAAAATTATCTGAAAGATATATAAGTGCTAATGAAAAAATAAAAATTTCGGCCGATATAGAGAATGTTGGTACAGTATACGGGGCTGAAATAGTTCAGCTTTACGTTTCTGTTCCGGGGGCTGACGGAGAGAATAAGCCTAAAAAACAATTAAAGGGATTTGAAAGAATAGAACTGCTGCCCGGAGAGATTAAGAGTGTTTCGTTTGAGCTTGATATTTCTGAAATGTCGTTTTTCAGTGAGAAGGAACAAAAAGCCTATGTCTTAGAGGGAAAATATAAGGTGTATATTGGCAGAAATTCTGCTGATGAATCTTTAGCAGACGAGTTCAGTGTTTCCGGAGAGCTTGAAAGCAAGTTGAAAACCGTATCTGTTCTGCCCAGCGGTATAGCGATACGCGGATTAATAAACGGGCAAGGCGGAGAACTTGAGCAAATAAGCTCTGTAACAGCTAATCTGTCTGTTGTTATGACAGACGAGAAAATTTTGGATATATCAAAGGCGAAAGTTTCTTATAAAAGTGGTAATGAGACGGTCGCTGCAGTGGATGATAGAGGCGTTGTTAAATCCGGTCCGGTTTCAGGAGTCACAATGATAACGGCCGAAGTTACTGTGAATAATGAGACCAAATCGGTTGAGTTCCCAATAGTAAATATACTTGAATATAAGGCCGGAACTAGTGATAAAAATAAAGCGGTACAAGAATTGACATACGAAAAGAATTTTTATCCTAAAGGAGCGTTTTCAGATAATAATTGGAATAAGTTAGAAGCAATATATGATTCCGCTGTCAAAGAGATAGAATCAGCGGTCAAGTATACAGATATGACCAAGATATTGGCTGAATCAATTAAGAAACTGCGTTCGGTGGAAATGGATAATATTGAAAATCGGTATACGATAGCTTCTAAAAATCCCAATTATTTGGTTGATGGAATAATAGATTACCGCATGGGCGGAATACCCCCATATATAACAAGCAAAGACGGAGTTTCAGGTACAGTAAATACTGAAAATCCTTATCATGGTATTGAACTTGAGGCTTATGACGGCAATAATAAGATTGACAGTAAAAATTTAATTTGGCAGATAGAAAAATTGGACAGTTCAAAGCGTGATTCTGCAGAAATCAACAGAAATACAGGAGAACTCACGGTAATGACCGGAGGTCTTGTGAGAGTGCGGGTTATAGATATATCAAGTTTAGTTGGCGGAGAAACGCTTATATATATTAATACTCAGATTGAGGCTGAGGACAGTGACAGTGTAGAAAATAATTTCGGCGACAACAGAAGCGGAGCCAGCGGCTCAGCTCAAAGGGCCAACAGTACCGGCAATACAAGCGTGAACTGGCTGGAGTATAAGGGAATAAGGCTTCAAAATCTAAGGAAAATTACTGTGAGGTATGCGCTTAAATCCGGAAGCGTCAACATAAAATTCAGCGTGAATAGAAGTGCGGCTCCCAATTGTATTTTAGCAGAGAATATTTTAAAAGAAACAGGCGGAAGTGAGATTTGGAAGGAAGCTGTATTTAAAGTTAACAGTTCAGTGTTGTATAATGCTTCTGTAGACGGGAACGGACTTTCATCGATATTTCTCCAAGCTAATTCTGCAAATATAGACTTTTTTAAGCTGGATTATGAGGAATATGACGGAGGTCTTCCATATAGTATTGCTGAGGTTCATGACCGGGAAAAAGGTTTGATGTCGGTTGATATAAAGTGTTTGGGCAGCGGTTTCCCTTCGGGCGTTTTAAAAGTGTATGCCAGTGAGGAAGTCTCAAAGGAAATTAAATCTATTGAGGTGACAGGAGGGGGCAGGTATGATATCTCCACAAATTGTAAATACGGGGATTCTGTGAGTTTTTGCGTATATAATATGAATACAGAAGCGTCTGATATATTTAACCATACTTACAGAAAACCGGCAGAAAGGAAAGTAAAGGTATACAGCGGTGATAACAGGGCGTATACGGTATTGTTCTGCAACAATCGAATGGATAAACTTCCTGAGATTGATTGCATTACAGGATATGGCACAGTTTTAAGAAGAGAAAAAAAGAAGTTTAAATATGTATATGGCGACAGAGAATACGTCTTTTCAACTGCCTGGCAGATAGGTGACGGAAGCGAAACCGAAAGCTGCTTGTTATACAGACCAAAATCTGAATGTTATATTACGGTTCTGTTTGACGGCAATGGGGGAAGAGACAGGGAACTTTATATTGTTCAAGGAGGAACAATATTGGCTGGCGGAAAATCATATCCTGAATGTAAATCTGATGTAACGGCAAAAATATCTGATATAACTCAGCCTGTATACGTATATGGCAACGGCGGAAATAAAAATATTTATGCTGTTTTTGTAGAATATATAAACGGAATTGATGAAAGTAAAACTTTTGAGACAATTCAGAGTGCAAAGTGGGGAAACGGTTTTGCAAAATTGGAAAAAGAAAGCGTCACGGGAAAAACCAAATTGTCTTCAAGCGGCTCAGGTTCCGTATGGTCGGAAGTAAAGCTGGATTATTTTGCGAAAAGTGATGTTGAAGAAATTCAAAACCCGCTGAAAATAAATAGTATTGATGAGTATAAAGGCCGCTTATATGCCGGCTGCGACAATGGAATAATGTTAATATTGCCGTTGTGTCAAAAATGTTATCAGCTGAAAAAAGTTTGCGGTTTTGATATTAAAGATATAAAAATAGACGGCGGAGTAATGAATATAACCGGCGATACAGAAAGTAAGACAATAAAAATGGTATCGCTGGGATCTGATAGAGTTGAACCGGAAGAGGCAATGGTGCTGCGGTCAAACGGAGCAGTTTTGGCGGACGTTCGTGAAGAGTATGAATATAAGGAATCCCATATCCAAGGAGCGGTTAATATTCCATTAGACAGTATAGAGAGTTTGTTGACGTATGGAAGAAATACGATAATTATATTTTATTGCCTAAATGGGTTTAAAGCAGAATTGGCTGTAGAAAAGGCAAGAGCTATGGGATTTGAAAATGTGTATAATTTAGGCGGCGCAGATAAGCTGATATAAATAAGATATAAAACGCAATTAGTTGGTTTTATGAAATAAAAGTAATTTTATATCATTTAAATAAAAGATCATAAAATTTAACTTAGTAAAAGTTGTTATTTATCTTGCGCCCGACTTTTACTTGATATTAGAAAATAATAAATTTTGGCAATATTCAATATGTTTGTAATTTTCTGCATACAAAAACCTCCTATGACAGTTTCATTGCATTCTGTTATAGAAGGTTTTTTCCATCTATTTTTAATTAATTCTGTTTTACCCCTGTCTCTTTGTTTTATTTTAAATTTTTGGAATTTTACTCTGCATAATCAGTTGAAGTTTTGGTATTAGGAACTGTGCTGTTTTGCTGAATATTTATAAGTTCATCGTCAAATGTTGTTCTAAGTTCTGCGTTTCCGCTAATATAGGCTGATCTCAGGTTGTATAGAGTGCCGTCTTTTTTAAATTCGTTAAGTTTCTCATTTATCAGTCTCAGCAAATCAGAATTTCCTTTTGAAACCGCTATACAAAATTTACGCTGATTAATATTTGTCTCTTTTATAGTAAACTTTCTATTTTGATTTACAAAAGTTTCGGCAATTTTGCTGTCAGTAAACAATACATCGGCGCCGCCATTTAAAACCGCCAGTTCTGCCTCGGCCTCGTTCCTATATTCTTTAATATTTGCCAGACCAAGATTATTAGTTAAATAATAACCTGAATCGCTGCCGGAAACAACAGCAACGTTTTGTGCATTTTTAAGACTGTTTATGTTGGTCACATCAGTATTGTCTTTATATGTTATAATTGATGAACTGAGAGTAATATAAGAATCAGAAAAATCGACTTTTTGGTGTCTTTCATCAGTTACTTCAACAGCTGAAATTACCATATCAGATATTCCGCAGTTAAGAGAATCAAGCAGAGAATTTGATTTCATATTTTGAAAAACCGGTATTCTGTTCATTGATTCTGAAAGTTTGTATCCTAGTGCCATATCAAATCCTAAATAATTCCCTGAATCGTCTATATATTCAAATGGCTCATATCCGGCGGTAAAAGCAATCCTTATTATAGAATTATCTTTAACAGTCAAAGCTTTACTGTCGCTGTTTGAGGAGCGGGCTGGCTGTGTGCACGAAGTAAGAATAAAAGCATACATTATGGAGAGAGCGCATAAGATAATTACTGCGCTCCTGAAAACTACGCTTAAAATTCTGTTTTTATTCTTTTTCATCATCCTTAACACCTCACAGAAAGCCAAAGTAAATATATTTTAATTATATATTATTTAATATTAATAATCAAGATGATTATTTTATTGAGTTTTTAAGACATGGGCGTATTAGCCGTATATCATTAAATGTTTTGTAACAAATGTAATCAAATAATAATTAATGGAATAAAATTTGCATAAAAAACCACAAAACGATTGGAACTTTGTGCCAATTTATGAACAGGTGTATTGTGTAAATTTACTAAATCACTAGTATTTTTTTTATATATTATTCTAGAGATAGAATATTGACTTTTTCGACGTTTCGTTGTATAATGTATACACAAATCCAAGAGATACTGTTACTTTGGATATTAACAAAAGAATTAAATATTGGCAAACTATTTGAAAAAATAGGTCGCAAAGCTTTAGAGACTAAGTTGACCATTATAAGCAATATGCTTTTATGGAAGTTTCAATATGTCAGTCAGCTGCCTCCTACGCGAGTACCTGGGCGGTATTTGGCCGCTTTTTTCTTACCCTATTATACACGCTTTTTGGTTTAAAAATTCTAATGTTTTGAATAATTCGAATTCAGTGTGCAAAATATGGATTAATACACAGTTTTGCGCAGCGCGAACAAGAAAAGCGTTTCGTAAAAAGAAGCGGAAACTATAGAAATATTTTTATTCTATAGTTTTAAATAATAATTGCAAAAAATAAAATAATATAAATTTTTTAGAGGGATGTGTAAATTAATGAAAGTAAAAAAGAGAGCAGTTCGTTCTACTTTGGCTTGGATTATAACAGTCGCTATGATGGCTTCTATGTTTGTATCTTTGCCTGTTTTTGCAGACGAGGAGAAGTCATATGATTATAACAACGTTCAGTCTTCAAATGTTACATCAAATGGATATTGGACTGACGTAGATAATTATGATATAAGCTGGTATACAGGAAACGAAAATAGCGGATCATATGATTTAACTGATTCTGCCGATCTTGCAGGTCTTGCTTATTTGATAAATAATCAAAATGTAAGCTTTGGCGGGAAAACTATAAACTTAACAGGCTCTACATATGATATGTCAGCTCATTATTGGGTTCCCATTTCCGCGTGTTCAGGAGCAGGTCCTCATACCGGCGGCTCAAATTGTACTGCTTGGAGCGGAACTTTTGTGATAAAGGGTTCAGAATCTTCAACAATAACCGGTCTTAATATTATTGACACAGTTGCCCCGGCATCAAATGCGGCAAATTATAATTATTACACAGGGTTTATTGGACACATGAATGGTGATGTTGAAATAAGCAATATAGTGTTTGATAATTGTAATGTAGAAGATAAAGGAAATACTGTTGTTCAGGATTACAGCAGCGGCGCTGCCGTTGTGATCGGCGAAGCCAGAGGAGACAGCAAATTTAATAATGTAATTGTTCAGAACTCTGTTATTTCCGGATGCACAAAGGTCGCAGCCTTTTTAGGACTAAAAAATGGTTCTAATGGAGGTCTTACATTTACAGACTGTGCGTCAAATAATAATACATTTAAAGCGCTTTATTATTATAACGCTATAGTTGGTGTTACTATTTCTTCAACTGCTACAGTTGTTGTTTTTGATAATACTTCTTCGGTTAATGATACTTTTGAAAAGTTTGACCCGAATAATGAAGCTCAATATTTTGGAGACGGCAATTATATTACTTACAACGGAATTGAGTATCTTCCTTTAGCACAAACTATCGGCGGCGTAAAATATGACGACGCTTTGGTTGTGGGAACAACAAAGGCTTTGGCAGCAGTTTTAGGAACTGAAGCTAAGGAAATTGTTGTTAACGGAACAACTTATCATGTTGGAGAAACTGCGGTAGACAATGTTGCTAAGATAAACAGAAATGGAAAAGATGTATATTACACATCATTAAATGAAGCGCTGCAGAATGCTCAAAATGGTGAAACTATAGTTCCGGCAAGTGAGAATGTTGTAATAACAACTGCTGTAATAGCAGATTTAAATGCTGATATCACATTGTCAGGATTTAATTTTGGAGACGGCGGTTCTCTTATAGTTAAGGGAGAACATGCGTTTAACCTTGAAAACTGTAAGTTTGAAGCAACTATACCATATAGCGCAGCATCAGGAGTCAGAACACCTGTAAAGCTGAATAACCATGGTAAGACAACAGTTAAAAATAATACGTTTGGAACAGCAAACGATGGAGTATATTACAATGCTGTAGAATTTGATGTAGGCAGTGAAACCGCTAAAACCGGAATTACAGTGGCTGACGGCACTGAAATATCCGGAAACAGTTTTGGTAAAATATCTAATAATTCAATCAGTATTTATAATGTTGATGAGGGAGCTACTATTACTATAAAAAATAATGAGTACAAAGTAGCCGCTAACGCATTGAGACTAAGCAATGGATTAGTTGATAAAGTAAACGCTGTATTTAATATTGAGAACGAATGGTATAAAGCGACTGGTACCGGAGATTATGCTGGCTACGCATTATTCCAACGCTCATACGGCGGAACAGTTCAGCAGGATATGACAGGTTATGTGATTAACTTTACAGACCTAAAATATGGAGCAGATAAAACAATTGTTACTTCAAATGACCCGCAGCAATATTATGTTTGGGACGGAAGCAAAATTGTGAACGATAATAATGTTCCTAACGTAACGTTTAATGATTCAACTCCGACACAGTCGCCTGAACCAACGGCAGAACCTGTAGCAAAGATAAACAGAGAGGGAAAAGATGTATATTATCAGTCCCTTAAAGCAGCTATAGAAGATGCAAAGGTAAACGAGACAATAACTCCTGCTTCAGGCTCAGTTGTAATAACAACTGCAGAGAACGCAGTCCTTGCTAATGATATAACAGTATCAGGGTTTAATTTCGGAGACGGTGGAGCGCTTACAGTGAGCGGAAACGGAGCATTTACAATTACTGATTGTAAATTTGAAGCAACTGCCGCTGGAGTAAAAACACCATTGAATCTTAAAAATTATGGAAAGACTATAGTAAAGAACAACACATTTGGAACTGAAAATGATGGTGTTTACTATAATGCTGTAGAGTTTGATGTAGGCAGTGAAGTAAATAAAAATGGTGTTAAAGTAGCGGATGGAACAGAAATATCCGGGAATCATTTTGGAAAGATAACTCATAATGGAATCAGTATATATAATGTTGAAGAGAATGCTACGATTACTATAAAGGATAATATATACGAAATATCAGCTAGCGCTTTAAGGCTTAGCAACGGTTTGGTTGATAAAGTAAATGCAATTTTTAACATAGAAAATGAGTGGTATAAGACAACTGACCCAACAGAAGGATGGGAAGGATATGCAACTTTACAGACCGTGTATAAAAATGGTAATCCTGAACAGGATGTTACAGGATATGTGCTGAACTTTAAAAACTTATATTATGGCGACGAGAGTAATAAAAAGGTGGCAGAAGACGGAGATGGAGTGCAGCAGATTGTTGTATGGAATGGAACTGATTTCGTAACTGACGCTGAAAAACTACCAACAGTATCAATTACAAATGATGTTTTGCCGACTCAGTCTCCTGAAGCAACAGCAACAACAGAGCCGTCAGCAACACCCGAAGCAACGGCAACAACAGAGCCATCAGCGACACCTGAGGCAACGGCAACAACAGAGCCGTCAGCAACACCTGAGGCAACGGCAACAACAGAGCCTTCAGCAACACCTGAGGCAACAGCAACAACAGAGCCGTCAGCAACACCTGAAGCAACGGCAACAACAGAGCCGTCAGCAACACCTGAAGCAACGGCAACAACAGAGCCGTCAGCGACACCAGAAGTGTCAGCAACACCGGAAGTATCAGCGACACCAGAAGTGTCAGCAACACCGGAAGTATCAGCAACACCGGAAGTGTCAGCAACACCGGAAGTATCAGCAACACCGGAAGTGTCAGCAACACCGGAAGTATCAGCAACACCGGAAGTATCAGCAACACCGGAAGTATCAGCGACACCGGAAGTATCAGCGACACCAGAAGTGTCAGCAACACCGGAAGTAACAGCAACACCGGAAGTAACGGCAACACCGGAAGTAACGGCAACACCGGAAGTAACGGCAACACCGGAAGTATCAGCAACACCGGAAGTAACGGCAACACCGGAAGTAACGGCAACACCGGAAGTATCAGCAACACCTGAGGCAACGGCAACAACAGAGCCATCAGCGACACCTGAGGCAACGGCAACGGCAAAACCAACATCGGCTCCTGTTGTAGTACCTACCCCGTATCCAACAGCGACAGTAAAACCAAACGCACCAACTGCAACACCTATGCCTGAGTATCAGGTTCAGATAAGTGCGTCAGAAGAGATTTCTGAAGTTTTATTGGTAAATAAGGCTACCGGTGAAACAATTGCATTGGATATGGAAGTTTCAGAAGCAGGTGAAATTACATTTGTGGGTTCAGCTCCAAAGGGTAATTATGAAATCGTGGCTAAAGCCGTAAGCGGTAAAGAAGTTGACGTAGCTCAAAGTGATAATTCATTAAAGGTTAATGATGATAAAACAGAAGCTGTAGTTGTGGCTACTGAGGAAAGCAGCATTGATTATATTGAAATTAAAAATGCTCCTGATACGGTTTCATATACAGAAGGTTCAACATTTAAACCGGCAGGTTTAGTTATTACGGTTCATTATAAAGACGGAACATCACAAGATGTAGCTTATGATGAATCTACAAAGAGCGGGTTTACATTTAAGCCAGGATTAGACGTTTCTCTTCCAAGTGCGGACGCTTATGTCGGCGATACCTATGTAAGAGTGATTTATGGCAACAAATATGCTGATCAAAATGTAACATTCGTTATGAACAGTGCTGAGATTGAAATTACGGCGCCGAAATCAAATGCTGCGGCAACGTTTGCAGCTGCTGTAGAAGAAGGTTCATACTATTATTCAGGTATTATTACTTGGAGTCCTAATGTAGAACAAGGCGGAAAGTTTGATTATGGTACAGTATATACAGCAACAGTAACATTGGCGGCAAAAGACGGATATAGTTTTGCTGACAATGCAAAAGCATTAGTTAACGGTAATGAAGCAGAAGTTAATGAGATTAGTCCGGACGGAAAAACTATGACTGTTTCATATACATTCGATAAAACCGGTTATAAAAACAGCGGAAATAGTGGAAACAGCGGACACAGTACCGGAGGAACTTCAACACCTAAGCCGGCTGAGACTGCAAATCCTAATGTTTCAGCTTCACCGGAGCCGACAAAGAACCCGTCTTCATGGACTAACCCATTTAATGATGTTAACACATCTGATTGGTTCTATGACGGAGTTAAGTATGTAAATGAAAACGGTTTGATGAATGGTATCGAAACAGATACATTCGGCCCGTATGAAAACATAACCAGAGGAATGTTTGTAACAGTGCTCCACAGAATGGAAAATCAGCCTAAGACTGATATGACAAACTTTGGATTTACAGATGTTCCGGAAGGATTTTACTATAGAGAAGCTATTGGCTGGGCGTCTGCGAACGGAGTAGTAAATGGTTATACAGACACCGAGTTTGCTCCCGACCAAATTATAACTCGTGAACAAATGGCGGCAATGATTTACCGTTATGTTGTTTCAAAGGGTATGGGTCCTGTAGGATCATGGATGATTAACTTAGATTACAATGATGTAAGCAGTATTTCCGATTACGCATTCGAAGCAGTAACATATAATAAGATAATCGGTATAATGAGCGGAGACGATAACAATAACTTCAATCCGCAAACGGCAGCTAACAGAGCCGAGGCGTCATTGGTATTCCAAAGATTAGCGAATTTTATAGGTCAGCAAAAAGCTGAATAAAATACTTTAGAAAATAAAGTGCTGATTATTAAAGCCGTTCCAAATTATTTGGAACGGCTTTTAGCTTTAGATTTTATGTCTATCGTTTTATATAATTATTTATTCCGTCGGCAATGGCGGAAGCCATTTTATTTTGCCAGAGAGGGCTGTTAAGATTCAGTGCTTCAGTCGGATTTGAAAGGTATCCGAGTTCTACCAGCACAGCCGGCATTCTTGTGTTTCGCAGAACTGAGAAGTTGGCTTGCCTTACGCCATTATCTTTTACTCCTAACCGCTGAACAACTGAGTCTTGTATCGATTGCGCAAGCTGGGCGGAACGAGTGCCAAGCCTGTATACATAGGTTTCAAAGCCGTTTACTGCCGGATCCAGCGAGCTATTGGTGTGAATGCTGATAAAATAATCAGCGCCCCAATCATTAGCTGTTTGTGCACGTTTTCTTAAATCAGCAGCTATGGGTGTTATAACATTTTCATCATTTGTGGTTCTGTATTCTCTAACATCATATCCCATGTTTCTAAGATTGTTAGCTAAAGCGGTTGCAACAGCAAGATTGACATTTGCTTCAATCACTCCGTTGCCAACGGCGCCGGGATTTGTTCCTCCATGTCCGGCGTCTACAAATATTTTTGTTGCCATATGAATTCCTCCTAAATATAAATCAGAAATTGTGCCGGAACAATATCTCTCACTTCATTATATTAATATGTATGAATTTGGTGAAACATGAAAAAATATATCAAACCGTGTCATCTGCAAATTTTTAGTGTTTATTTGATTTTTAAAGCAAGCGTAATCAATACGTAATATTTTTGTGTTACAATATATGTGACGATGGTATAGAGCCGGCGTTTTTTGTGCGTCTTGTATCAGTGTCTGTTTACAGATACAAGATATAGCGCTATCAATGCGATTGAGGGATTTATCTATGCAAAAGATATAAATCTTATAGTGTTTGACAGGGCTTTTTGTCAAATTCTTTTAAAAACATAGATATGCTCTTGCCAAAAAATTTATTTGTGTTATAATATTTGTTGGTTTATAAATTTTTTATAAATAGAAACGTGAATATTTGCAGCTTCGGCTTACATAATTAATGCTATTTATTTGGGGGCATTTTATAATGAATAATGAAGAGAAAATGGTAATTTTAGGCGGTGTTAAACTGCATGGCGAAGTTAAGATAAGCGGTGCTAAAAACTCTGCTGTTGCCATTCTTGTCGCGTCTATATTAGTAAAGGGAAAGTGTGTTATAGAAAACGTTCCCCATGTAAGTGATATTCTTGATTTGATTGACATAATAAACGGATTGGGCGGTGTGGCTGAATTTGTCGGAGAGGATACGGTTGAGGTTGACTGTTCTGATTTGACGGATTATGTTGCGTCATATGACAGCGTAAGAAAGATACGTGCGTCGTCGTACCTTATGGGTGCTCTGCTGGGCAGGCTTAAAAAGGCTAGCGTAGCTTTGCCAGGAGGCTGTGATTTTGGAGTTCGCCCGATTGACCAGCATATTAAGGGGTTTGAAGCGCTTGGAGCAAAAGTTGATATAGAGTATGGGATGGTTAATATAACGGCAGACGAGCTTGTTGGCGATACAGTCTATCTTGACGTCGTATCTGTAGGCGCCACAATCAATATAATGCTGGCAGCCGCACTTGCTGACGGAATTACTGTTATAGACAGTGCCGCTAAAGAGCCTCATGTGGTTGATGTAGCTAACTTTTTGAACTCTATGGGGGCGAATATTAAAGGCGCAGGAACTGATGTTATTAAAATCAGAGGCGTTAAAGAACTTCACGGCGGAACATTCAGCGTTATACCTGACCAGATTGAGGCCGGAACTTTTATGATTGCCGCTGCCGCAACCCGCGGGGATGTTATGGTTACCAATATTATTCCTAAGCATATGGAATCTCTCAGTGCTAAGCTGGAAGAAATGGGCGTGGGCGTAGAGGAGTATGACGAGGCGATAAGGATTTATGTAGACAAGCCGGAACTAAAGCGCGCTAATGTAAAAACACAGCCGTATCCAGGTTTCCCAACCGACTTGCAGCCTCAGATGCTTACCTTGCTGACTGTGGCAAAAGGAACAAGCATAATGAAAGAAAACGTTTGGGATAATCGCTTTAAATATATTGATGAACTTAATAGAATGGGCGCTAATGTAAATGTTGAAGGCAAGGATGTTGCCGTTGTTGAGGGCGGAAGCCGTTTGACAGGCGCGCCTGTGTGCGCAACGGACCTGAGAGCCGGCGCAGCTATGGTAATCGCCGCATTGATAGCAGACGGAGTTACTGAGATTTATAATCTTCAGTATATTGACAGGGGTTATGAAAACCTGGAAGAAAAGCTGAGAGCGCTTGGGGCGCAGATAACACGCCGAAATGTTAACCCTATGCCCGGAGTTCTGAGTGCTGTAAACGTATAAATTGTGATAGATATTGGGGATTGATTGCGGTGCGCCGCGCCAATCCTTTTTATTTAGAAGACTAAATATGGTGATTTTATGAAAATACATTCTTTAAAAAGCGGGAGCAAAGGCAATGCCAGTCTTGTATATACAGACAAAACTAAAATATTAGTTGACTGCGGTATAAGCGGAAAAGCTGTAAAAACCGCTATGGCTGATATTGGCTTTGAGCCCGGGGATCTTGACGGTATAGTTGTCACACATGAGCATGCTGACCATATTAAGGGAATAGGCGTTATGATGAGACGGTATAACGTCCCGGTATATGCGAACTCAATGACCTGGTCCGCAATCATGACTAATGATTTAGGAAAGCTTAATGATGATAAAATAAAGATTTTTGAGGGAGTTGAGCCATTTTCTATTGGAGATATCGGTATAAAGCCGTTTCCGATTCCTCATGACGCAGCATACCCGGTTGGTTATTGTTTTGATGACGGAAGGTGCCGGGCGGCGGTGGCTACCGATATGGGGTTTCTGACTGAAGAGGTGTTTCGTGAGATTGGCGGCTGTAAAACGGTTTTGTTAGAATCCAACCATGATATAGGGATGCTTGAGGTGGGACCTTATCCATATCCTCTGAAGCAAAGAATTTTAGGTAAGCTGGGTCATCTATCGAATGATGACGCGGCTAAGGCAACTGAGTTTCTTGTAAGAATGGGAGCCGAAAAAATAATTTTGGGCCATTTAAGTGAAGAAAATAATTATCCTAAGCTAGCGTATGAAACTGTAAAATTTGGAATATCAAAGGCAGATATAGCTGTAGGCCGTGATTTAGAACTTTTGGTTGCTACATAAAATAGAATGATACAAAAATTAGTGCCGAGATAATTGAACCTTAATAAATATGAACTTTATTAATTGTATTATTATTATAAAAATATATACGGCAGTAATTATTACGTTTTAAGCAGACATACTACTGATATCGTTTAAAAAACGGTGTCAGTTTTTATTTTGCCGAATTTGTTTGTAAAGTAACCATATGTATTCATTAGACTTCTCAGTTACATAAATTTACTCAAATAAACTTATTAATAAAGTTTATTTTGTATTTGTCAGGAAGATTTATTCAATAAAATGTCTTAGAAATTTTACCGATTTATTTTGACTGCGTTTTATTGAACTGTGAATTAGGTTAAAGAATAATTACGTTAACAACAGAAATACATATTATTATGATGTCTAAACTTGACGATAAAATTCTCTGTATTTTAAGTTTTTGTGTTTATTATTATGTTTGAAACAAAATAAATGTTTAATTAGTATACAATTATACTGGAACAATATAAGCAGATTTCAGGTTAACCGCTTGTTTTAGAGATTAAAATAACTGTAATCTTTTATAAAATGATTTAATTTGATATACACTTAACTTTGGAAAAATTCTTACTATTATATATTTTTTCTCAAAATAAAAAACTACTATGGCTTACTTTACCATAATAGTTTTTTTAGATTATTATTCGTTATTATTGGTTTGATTTAAAAACTCAGTGATTTTCCACTGGAGAAATTTATAGTTATAAAATTAATATAAAATTTTCAAGTAGTTATATTTTATAAGTTTTTTTACATTTTAAATTATATCACTTTTTAGTAGTTAATTAGAAAGGTAAAAACGCTGTAAGTTATGAATAGAACTTTATTTAATGACTTATCTTTAGGTTATTATATCCAATTCCCGGAACAGCTTTTTTCAAATATAATTGTTGAATATTATCTGTATAGGTTTAAAGTTATTATAACTTATCAGTTAAATTATCATTATTATGTATGTATTTACCTACATTATATTTACTTCTTATGGTATAAGACCTTCCTGTGGAATCATGAATCACAAACATTATTTTACTATTAGGGTCAATAGTTTTGTTATTGATGTTATCTTTTAATAACCGTATAAATAATTTTTTATCATAGAAAAATACTACGTTTTCTTCCGGCTCCAAGACATAAGGTGTTTTTACAGAAACTAATTTGTCAAACAGTTCTTTTCCAAATCCTTCAGTCAATATTAATATAAAACTATCCTTTAGTTTTATCCCCCAATTATTTATGACAATTTTTTTGTTTCCAATATTAGAAATACTCGTTGCAACGTGTAATTTTATATATGCTTTGTAAGCATGTATTGAATAGTGGAACCTTCCGGTTGTATTACTGAAACTGCATTTCATAGTAGTGAGCATAAATTCCGTTTTGATCCATTAATTCCTTAAATGTGCCTCGTTCTGCAATCCGGTTTTCAGCAATAACATATATTTCATCAGCGTTCCGTATTGTAGACAGCCTGTGGGCAATTGTGATAGTTGTGCGGTCTTTGGCAAGTTCTTCGAGACTTTCTTGGATATATCGTTCGCTTTCATTGTCAAGGGCGCTGGTGGCTTCATCTAATATCAGAATGGGAGGATTTTTCAAAAATACTCTCGCTATTGATATACGCTGTTTCTGACCACCGGAAAGTCTGGTTCCGCGTTCACCGATAAATGTGTCATAGCCGTCCGGAAGTTCTTCTATAAAATCATGTATATTAGCTTTTTTCGCAGCTTCTATTATTTCGTCTGCAGTTGCGTCAGGTTTTCCGTAGGAGATGTTTTCCCGGATGGTTCCGCAAAACAGATAAACATCCTGCTGCACAATGCCTATTTGGCTTCTGAGACTTTTTAGAGTTAGACCGCGTACGTCGTGACCGTCAATAGTAATACGTCCGTCCGTTACGTCATAGAATCTCGGAAGCAGAGAGCAGATAGTGGTCTTTCCGCTGCCTGACGGCCCGACAAGAGCAATAGAACGTCCGGCAGGAATTTTGAATGAAAGATTGGACAATACAAGCGCGTCATCATCGCTGTAATGGAACGATACATTTTCAAAGGAAACATCACCATTCACATTTTCCAGGACTTTCGCGCCGGGGCTGTCCTTTATGTCAGGTTCGGTTTCAACAACAGACAAAAAGCGGCGGAATCCCGACAGACCTTTTTGTATCATCTCGGTGAGTTCAACCAATATCTGTATAGGGCTGATAAATATTCCGATATATAACGCATACATTGCAAGGTCTCCTGCCTGCATTTGTCCGTGAGCAATTAGATAGCCGCCGAATACAAGTGTGACAAGATACATCATGCCCTGAAAAAATAGGTTCCAGCCCATAAAGTTTCCCATACAGCTATAGTTATTCCTTTTGGAAATCAAGAAAGCGTGATTGCTCTTTTGAAATTTATTGCGTTCAACTTCCTCGTTGGCAAAAGCCTGAACAACCCGGATTCCGGACAAGGTATCCTGGAGGCTGGCGTTGACGTCGCCTATTTTACGGCGGTTCTCCATAAATGTTGCCTGCATTCGCTTATTTTGGCTCATAGAGAAAAGAAACATCAGAAAAACCAACACAACCATAGGAATGGCAAGTTTCCAGTTTATAATAAACAAAAAGGTAAAAGAACCTACTATTTTTATTAATGATATAAACAGGTTTTCCGGGCCGTGGTGTGCAAACTCGGCAATATCAAAAAGGTCAGAGACGAGTTTGCTCATCATTTGACCGGAGTTGTTTTGATCATAATATGAAAATGAAAGTTTTTCATAATGGTCAAAAAGCTGTTGACGCATATCACGCTCCATATTTGCGCCCATCATATGGCCTTGGTAGCTGACATAGTATTTGCAAAGGCTTTGAATTATGTACATTGTGAGCAGAGCCAGCGCTATAGGAATTAGGGCGTTAACAATAGTGGCGGTGTCACGTGTGAACAATGTTCTAGTCAATGTGCGCAGGATTTGCGGAAAGGCCAGGTCAACGGCGCTGATAACAGTTGCGCAGATGAGGTCTAAGAAAAACACGGTTTTATATGGACCATAGTATTTTATAAATTTTTTAAGAGTGTGCATGGTGGGTATCTCCTTTCTGTTTTTGTTTTTATTGATTCAGTCTTGATTATACCGAGTGTTAATCGGTTTAATCCTGGATAGATAGTTAACTGAGAGTTACTCAACATTATATACGGATTGGCAGATAAAGTCAAATTATAAAATAGAATAATTAAAGTAAAAATTTTATTTTGTTTCTATGATGTAGAAAAGATACATATTCTCTAGATTAAAAGATAGTTATATAACTGTCTCTTATACACATCTGACGCTGCCGACGAATAGAGAGGTGTAGATCTCTGTGGTCTCCGTATCATTAACAAAAAAAAAAATAAAAAAACAAAGAGAAAAAAAAAAAAGAGAAAAACAATATGAAT
>OJJT01000357.1_pt1 | contig 23940 bp, 21 predicted proteins | sample 1596281 | NCBI WGS metagenome assembly OJJT01 (sample SAMEA4350145, study PRJEB24818) | metagenome | biome: human; feature: gut; material: faeces | place: Denmark | collected 2013-09
CTAGGAGATGTGGCTAAGAGACAGATCGTGGAGTGGAACGAGCGGAGTCATGAAAGGTGCTGTTATAAATTGCACTTGTCCCTATCTCTATTAAGCAGATATATTAATCCTGTTTTGTTTTTCAAGCAGAAGACGGCATTCGATTTTTTTTTTTTCAAGCAGAAGACGGCATACGAGATTTCTGCCTGTCTCGTGGGCTCGGAGATGTGTATAAGAGACAGCTTTATAAGAATTGGTCTTTGGTTTTTCTTTGACGGCAGCTGTCCTCTGCTGTGTGACCGCACGATGCGCCATATAGTCGTCATAGTTGCCGGTATAGCTTTGCACCCCGTTAGGCGTCAGCTCCAGCACCCGGGTTGCCAGCTTATTGATAAAATATCGGTCGTGGGACACAATGAGCATGGTGCCGTCATAATGAAGCAGCGTGTTTTCCAGTTCTTCCCGTGAGGCAGCGTCCAGGTGGTTGGTGGGCTCGTCCAGCAGCAGGAAGTTGTAGCCGCCCAGCATCAACTTCAGCAGCGCCACACGCGCACGCTCACCACCGGAACACACGGACAAAGGCCGATACACCTCTTCTCCCTTAAACAAGAACGCCGCCAACGCATTGCGCACGCGGGTCTCCGTCATTTGAGGGAAGGTGTCCCACACCTCGCCGATCACCGTTTTCGTCAGGTCCAGCTTGGCCTGCACCTGGTCAAAGTAGCCGGTGAGTAAGTTGCTGCCAAAGCGAAAAGTGCCGTCCTGGCGCGGGTATTCGCCGGTCAAAATTTTAAGCAGCGTGGTCTTGCCACAGCCGTTATCCCCCAGCAGGAACACCCGCTCCTGCCGCTTAATGTCAAAGGACACATCACGGAACAGCGCTTTGCCGTCAAAGGACTTAGACAAGCCGTCGCAGCTGAGCACATCTTCACCGCTGACACACTTGGGGGTAAAGTCAAAGCGGATTTTCTGCAACTTGGCGTCCGGCACCACCAGCTGGTCACGAATACGCTGGATCACCTTTTCCTTGCTCTCGGCAGTTTTGATATTCTTCTCCCGGTTCCACTGCCGCTGCTGGGCAATAATACCCTCCAGGCGGGCGATTTCTTTCATATCATTGTCGTACTTCTCGGCAATGGCCTTTTGCTCCGCCGCTTTTTTTTGCAGAAAAACGGAGTAGTTACCGCTAAAGCAACGGATCTTTTGATTTTCCAGTTCAATGGTTTTGTCCGTAATACGATCCAGGAAATAGCGATCGTGGGACACAATCAGGCAGGCGCCCTTAAAATCGGAAAGAAAGCTCTCCAACCAATCCACTGCGTGAATATCCAGGTGGTTGGTAGGTTCGTCCAGCAGCAAAAAATCCGCCTTGGACAGCAGCAGCTTTGCCAAAATCAACTTAGACTTCTGTCCGCCGGACAGCTTGTCCGTGGACATATCAAACTGCATTTCCGTAAAACCCAGACCCAGCAGCGCCGAGCGTGTCATGGATTTATAAGTCAGGCCGCCCTCTCGCTGGAACTGCTCCGTCAAACGGTCTTGCAGGGCAATATCCGCCGCTGTATCCCCTTGCCCGCTGCGCAGGCGATCGCCAACTTCTTCCAGCTGGCGCTCCAGTTCTATCAACGGCGCAAACACGCTGACCAACTCGTTCCACACGGTATTGCCGGCAGAGCAGGTGTGCTGCTCCATATAGCCCAGCTTACAATTTTTAGAGAGAAAGGCGCCGCCGCTGTCCGGCGTGTAGTCGCCGCAGATCACCTTAAACAGCGAGGTCTTGCCCACGCCGTTGGCGCCAACAAAGCCCACTTTCTCTCGCTCTTTGATGGAGAAAGACACACCGGCAAACAGCGTGCGCTCCCCAAAAGACAAGGTTAAGTTTTGTACATCTAAAACGGCCACAGGCGCCCACCTCCCAGTTTGCAAAATAGATTTGCCCATATTTTACACTATCCCGGCTTGAAAGTGAAGTCCTTTTTTGTTATTATATCAAGGAAATCAATAAAAACAGAGGAAACTACTATGGAGATTTTAAAATTACAGCCCATCTTTAAGGATTATATATGGGGCGGTCAGCGCCTGCGAGAGGACTTTGGGTTTCAAAGTGACCTGCCCAAACTGGCAGAGGGCTGGATGCTTGCCTGCCACCAGGCGGGTATGAACACCATCGACGGCGGCAGCTATGACGGTCAGCCTCTGGAGCAGGTGGTAGAGTCCGTGGGCAAAGAAGCGCTTTGCGGCACCAACGCCGCCCGATTCCCCTATTTTCCGGTGCTCATTAAACTGATTGATGCCAAGGACAACCTGTCTATTCAAGTGCACCCGGATAATGACTATGCCCGCCGTGTGGAGAACGAATTCGGCAAGACTGAGATGTGGTATGTGCTGGACGCAGCCCCCGGTGCCCAGCTGATCTATGGCTTTAAGGAGAAGATCAGTAAGGAAGCATTCAAAGCCGCCATTGAGAACAACACGCTGCCACAGGTGCTCAACCATGTGGATATTCACAAGGGTGATGTATTCTTTATTGAAGCGGGCACGGTGCACGCCATCGGCAAGGGCGCGCTGATCGCCGAAATTCAGCAAAACAGCAATGTGACCTACCGGGTGTACGACTATGACCGGCGGGGCGCAGACGGCAAGCCCCGGGAACTGCATGTAGCCAAAGCGCTGGATGTAGCCGTGCCGGAGCCGCCCAAATACGATACGCAGCCTATGGGGCAAAAAGAAAATATTGATGGCGGCAGCCGGCAACTGCTGGCGCGTTGCCCTCTGTTCACCGTTTATCATTATGCCGTCAGCGACACGGTACAACTGACTGCCGGTGCAGAGAGCTTTCAGCACATCTTAGTCACCGCCGGCAACGGCACCATTGACGGCCGTTTGCTGCAAAAAGGCGACAGCTTCCTGGTGCCTGCCGGGTACGGCAACTTTGCCGTCAGCGGTCAATTAGAAATGCTTGTCACCTCTATTTAACCGAAAATCCAGCAACATGCATAAAAAGTCATTGCTATGGGCAAGATAGCAATGACTTAATTTTTTGGAGATGAAATTTATGCGTGTACTCAACAATATTGCACTGATCCTAACCATTATCGGTGGGATCAACTGGGGCAGCATCGGGCTATTCAAATTTGACATTGTGGCGTGGATCTGCGGCGGGCAGGACGCAATCTTTGCTCGAATTATCTATGCCATTGTGGGTCTGGCTGCCGTGTGGTGTATCAGTTTGCTGTTTGGCAAGGGCAAGATCACAGAAGAATAAGCGCAAAAAAACACGGTCCATAGCTTTGTCTACGGACCGTGTTTTTATGTCGGCACTACTTATCTTCCCGGGAAGTCGCCCTCCAAGTATTGTCAGCGTGAATGAGCTTAACTACCGTGTTCGGGATGGGAACGGGTGGACCCTCATCACAATCAGCACCGACTGCGTAAGATAGAGTACCACAAACGCAGCCGTTTGTCAACTAAGATTTGGCACATTCCCGCAGCATTTCCTTGCGGATCTTTGATAAAATGCGCTTTTCCAGCCGAGAAATATAAGACTGAGAAATGCCCATTTGATCCGCCAACTGCTTTTGCGTATGTACACGGGCGCCAAACAAACCGAATCGCTGCACCATCAGCTGCCGCTCTTTCTCCGGCAAGCGCCGAACGATCCCCCGCAGCAGCCGCTTTTCGTCGTCGTCCTCCAGCAGCTCCGACACCGCGTCCGGCTCTGTACCCAGCACATCGCTTAGGGTCAATTCATTCCCGTCCCAGTCCACAGAAAGCGGTTCATCAAAGCTCATTTCCGTTTTCATATTGGACACCTTGCGCAGGTGCATGAGGATTTCATTTTCAATGCAGCGAGAGGCGTAAGTGGCCAGTTTAATATTTTTATTGGGATCAAAGGTGCGCACCGCTTTCATCAGCCCAATGGTGCCGATACTCACCAAATCCTCCGTGGCGGTTTGGCAGCTGTCAAATTTCTTGGCAATGTACACCACCAGCCGCAGATTGCGCACCACCAAAAGCTCCCGATGGGTGTTGTCCCCAGCCCGCAGTTCGTTCATCACCGTTTCTTCTTCCTCACGGGTCAAGGGGGGCGGCAGAGTCTCCGGCCCATTGATATAATGGCATTCTCGGCGAAACAGTCGCCGCAACCAGTCCATAATTCTTGCAAACATGCTTGTCACTCCCAGGAAAAAATTTTCGGATCGACCACCGCTTGGTAGTCCTCATTTTGGATATGCTCACTTAGTGCCACATACACCTCCCCCACTGTGCCACGCCGCTTGCCGCTATGTACCGTTACCCGATGGGGACGAAAAGCAGTGAGCATACCCTCTCCCCCCACCGTTTGGTACGGGATCACCCGAGGCGTTTCCGTATCCGGGAACAAACTGCGACGAGCCACGATCACCGGTGCGCCGGAGAATGGCTCTCGCAGCCGGTTACCGCTGTCTGCCAGAGCAAAGCAACGCACTTGGCGCGCCCCGGTATCTACGGTCAGCTCCAAGAGCGCACGCCGCCCGGCGTGCTTCTCATACAGCCGCAGGATCAGCAGCGCCAGCACATACGCCGCCAGTGCCAGCAACAACAGCGTGCGGGCTGGCAGATCAAAATAGACGGCGCTGTTCTTGACCACAATACGCCGCGGACGAAACAGCAACCACACCCCTACAATGAAGCCCAACAGGACAAAATTGGCAGCAAGGAAGCACAGAAGGCACCGCAGGTATTTCTTAACGGATCCAAAGCCAAAGGCTGCCAGTACAAGTACCAGCGCAACGGCGATTTTAGAGAGCACCACTACCCAGGTGGGCAGCTTCGGCGCCAACAAGATCAGGCTATACGCCGCCCCCAGCATCGCGGCTATGCACAATCGACCGGTCCGCCGAGGCTGCTTGGTCAGCGCTGCCGTCAGCAGCAACAGCAGAAGGGTCATAAAGAAATTGACCACCAGCAACACATCCACATACACCACTTGCACGCCCTCGCCCCCTTGCTCCCAGTATAGCCGGCAAGGCAGGCCGAATTTGTCATATCCGGGCAACAAAAAAAGCGGACAAACCCCAAAATTGCGCCAAATTTCGCAAAGGGTTTGTCCGCTTTATTATTAAGAATTATTCTGATTTGGGCAAGTTCAGCGCCGCCAAATAATGCAACAGTGCCGCCCGGTCATTCTCTGCTTCTCCGGCAATCACCCCGGAAAGCAGCGCATCCAGCGCCCCGCCGATGGCCTTGCCACGGTACCCCAGCGCCAGCAGTTCCTTGCCGCCGATGGCTAGATCCCGCAAAGAGAACGCGTCGCCCCGTTCCAAGATCTGCCGCAGCAGCGCCTTGGTACGGTACAGTTCCTCAATCTCCGGCTGGGTACGGGCCAAATTCTGCGCCGCCAGATCCGCCGTCTTAACATCAATCAAATCCAGCGTGCCCGCCTGGCCCAGCCGGTTCAGCCAACGCTTGATACTCTTTTCCTCCGTTAAAATATGGCCGTCGTGGTAACGGATTAAAGGCAAAATACGCTGCATACTGGCTCGACTTGCTTTCAACCGTTCCAGCGCCGCTTTTGCCAGCTGTTCGCTGACAGTCGGATGACCGTAAAAGTGGTCAATGCCTTCTTCGTCCGTCGTCTTGCACGCCGGTTTGCCGGTGTCGTGAAAGAGCATGACCAACCGCAAGTCCGCGTCCTTAGGCGCCGCCTCCACAGACCTGGCAATGTGGGTGAACACATCGTATACATGCCATGGATTTTGCTGGGGGCAATCAAAGGCAGGTACCAACTCCGGCACCACCACACCGATAATCTCTTTGTATTCTACCAGCACATCAAAGGCCCAGTCGCCAAGCAGCAACTTTTTCAGCTCCACATAGATTCGCTCGGCGGACACCAGGTGGAGTCGCTCTTTCAGTTCAAAAGCAGCCTTTGCCGTTTCTTCCTCCAAGGTAAAGCCCAAAACGGCAGCAAAGCGCAGGGCGCGGAGAATACGCAGAGCGTCCTCGGTAAACCGCAGGCGCGGCTCTCCCACGCACCGCAAGCACTTCGCTTTCATATCCGCCTGACCGCCAAAGGGATCTACCAATCCGCTCGCCGGGTGGTATGCCATGGCGTTGACGGTAAAATCCCGGCGCGCCAGATCCGTCTCCACCTCCGGCACAAAGGTCACCCCGTCCGGGTGACGGCTGTCCGTATAGCTGCCGTCGGTACGAAAGGTGGTGATCTCATAAGTCTTGCCGTTTAGGACCGCGGTGACCGTGCCGTGCTGTAAGCCGGTCTCAATATACCGTATGCCGGCCGCTGCCAGCACCGCCTCCGTCTGCCGGGGCAGCGCAGAGGTGCACAGATCAATATCCGCATACGCCCGGCCCATACAGGCGTCCCGCACGCAGCCGCCCACCGCATAGGCGCGGTAGCCTGCCTGTTCCAGCAGATCTATAAGCTGCCGGGCTTCTCTATCCAGTTGCAAATAATCACCTGCCTTAGGGGTATGCTAACGGTATGACTGATTTTTTCTTTTATCTTTTTCGCTTTCTGTTCGGCGGCGCCGCCTACTGCACCATAGAATTGGTATACCGGGGCCGAACACATTACTCCATGTTCTTTGCCGGTGGAATCATCTTAGCAGCCTTTTACTGCCTGGAGCGCACGCAACCGGATTTGCGGCTGGCGCTCAAGTGCCTATTGGGTGCCGGAATCATCACCGGGGTAGAACTGGTATTTGGCCTGGTATTTAACCGGGCGCTGGGTATGGGCGTTTGGGATTACAGCCGGGTGCCGCTGAATTTATGGGGCCAAATCTGCCTGCCCTTTACGCTGATTTGGCTGGGATTTAGTTTTTTACTGTTCCGTTTTGTCATTCCAAACGATCCGCTGATTTGAGCGCCGAGCATAGTCTGCCAGCACCTGCCGTGCCTGCGCCCGCTCCTCCCGAGTCAAGGGTGCCTGCTCCTCCGGGTAGTCCCAGCGGTCAAAGGGGTCTTTCTTGGTAATGACCCGCACACGACCCCGGCGCACCCAAGGATAAACCAGAATTTTGCGCTTGTTCTTTACATAGTAGAGAAAGCCCTGTTTGCCGCCGGATACATTGCGAATGTAATGCAGCCCCTTGGCTTGCTTCATAATCAGTAGAATTTGCTGATCCGCAGGCATGCGCCGCACCTGCCAGCGGTTAAATGCCGGCAGCAGCACCAGGCCAAGCAACAGCACGGCGGCAACGATCAGTGCAATTTGCCAGCCGCTCATTCTACCGGCCACCCCAGGGTCAGAATTTCAAAGGGCGTGTAGTCAACGGAATCCGTCTCCCGCTCCACATCTTCCAGCATATTCAGCACCTGTACCTTGCGGGGCAGGCGCAGGGTGCCACGGCGGCCGTCCTGCTCGCTCAAGCGTACCACAATGCGCTTCCCATCCTCAGAGAACTTCATGGCCTGTAAATAAAGCGGCGCAAAGTCCGTGCCGTTGTAGGCCACATCGCTCTTGATGGGCGGCTGGTTGAATTGCAGCGCTCGGCGGTTAATCCCCGCCTGTACCGGATCGCCGGCATGGGGCACAATGCGGTAGCAAAAGCTGTGGTGACCCATATCCGCCGTTACATCCGGGCGAATGGGAGAACGTAGCAGGGACAGACTGATCTGATTTTTCAAAAAGCCTACGCCGTACTTCCCGTCGTTCAGGATAGCGACGCCGCCGTCCGTCTCGCTGAGATCGCACCACTTGTGGTGGCAGCACTCAAAGCGAGCCTGCTGCCAAGTAGTATTGCGGTGGGTGTCCCTGGCAATATAACCGGCGGAGGTATCGCACAGCGCCTGCCGTGCCAGCACATTGCAGTCAAACAGCACTTTGGCCAGCACATGTTTCTCCTGCCAGTCCACCTGATTTTCCACCTCAATGGCGCCGTCTCTGCGGAACAGCCGCAGGTACTGGGTCCAGGTGGATTGATCTGTTTGCAGCACGGTCTTAAAAGTGACGCTCTCGCTGTCCTGCTCGATCAAAGTCAGCGGCTGCGCCACGGTCAGGGGCACTTGCTTGTCTCTGTAATTCGGCAGAATGTCCCATGCATCATAGTTGCCGGGTTTATCCTCATAAAGAGTCAGTTTATTAAAGGCGCCGTCTGCCCACTCACGCTGCATTTTCTTGTCATACAGGCTTGCAACGGAGCCGTCCGCATTCAGACGAACGGTATAGAACGGAGTCTCCACCCGATTGCCGTCCACTTGCAGCCAGTCGCCGCGATAGGCGGTCTTGCGCAGGGTGCCGCTGCCCAAGGGTGCCAAATTGGGCAACACCCAGTTGCCTCGCTTGCCCATACGGGTGGCGGTACCCCGTTTGTTTTCCACAAACGTCAGGGCATCATAAGTAAAGTTCAGTGGGTTAAAATAGCGGCTGCCGGTGCCGATCATGGCGTCCAACGCCGTCTCAATCTCTCGATAATCCGCCATGGCGTCCTGAAACACCGGGTGAATATGGGAGCCGGGCAAAATATCATGGAATTGGTTGATCAGCAGCTTCTTATAAAGTGCCGTGATCTCCGGTGTGCGATTCTCGCCACGCAGCACAGTGAGCATTTCCGCCAAGCGGAACTTATTTTCCAACCGCCGATTGGCGCGCTTTAAGTCGCTCTTGGTGGTAAAGGTGCCCCGGTGCATTTCCAGATACAGCTCGCCGTCCCAGGTCTCCAAGTTCTCGTTGTCCTTCAAATTCTTTTCCAGAAATTCGGCGCCGCCCATGTGGGTGCACTTGGGCAGTACGGACACCTTGGAGAACCGATGCATCAGCTCGATCATCTCTTCCGTGCAGCCGGAGCCGCCGTCACCGTAGCCAAACATATTCATCGTCTGGCCGCCGGTGTCCTTATCAATATACGCCTCCCAGTTGGCCTGAATTTGGGAGGGTGCGTTCCAGGTAATAAAGTGGGTGGGCGGCACGCAAGCCAGTACGCTGCTGCCGTCAATGCCACGCCAAATAAAGTTGTTGTGGGGGAAGCGATTGGTATCATTCCAGGTGGACATTTTGTTGCTGACAAAGTAGTCCACACCGCATTTTTTCAAAATCTGCGGCAGAATCCAGCTATTGCCGAACACATCCGGCAGCCAAGCATTATTCACCCGCTTGCCAAACATACGCTGATAGGTCTGCTGACCGTAAAGACACTGACGAATGAGACTCTCTGCCGCCGGGATATTGCAGTCCGGCTCCACATACATAGCCCCCACCGGCTCGAATTGTCCCCGGGCCACCTTCTCCTGCAATTCGGCAAACACATCCGGGTAATACTTCTCCAGTGTTTCATACACATAGGGCTGGGTGTGGGTGTACTTAAAGTCCGGGTAGCGGTCCATCAGCCGCAACTGGATGAGCACCGTGCGCAAGTTCTTCTGCACCGCATGAATCCGCCGCCAGTAGTAGGCAATATCCAGGTGACTGTGCGCGATCAGCGCCACATCCCCGGCGCCTTTGTAAGTATCGTTTGCAAAGACCACATCGTTAAGATACGCCTGGCACGCTGCCACACCGGTCACACCATCATCGGTAAAGTCCAGGCAGTTCATGGCATTGTTCAGCTCCCGGTTCAGGAACGAACGGTAATCTTCATTAAACAGGTCGCTGCCGGCAATATCCAGCAGCAGCTCAAAGTCATAGACCAAATCCTGCACGGCGTGATCCACAGTGCACAGATACGCGCCCTCAAAGATCTGGCGGCAACCGCGAACAGACAGGCTCTCCGGGTTACGCTCATCGTCCGGCTTGGAGCGGTTATAACCCATCATCTCAAAATGCAGGGTCTCCCTGGTATCCGCATAGGACGACAGCAGCATACGCTCCCGGTTGGGATCCACGCCGCCAACATAGCGGCCGTTGACCTTCACGCAAATTTCTGCCGCTGTTTTCAGAGAGAACCAAAGTTCCTGCCCCTGCAAGTGCTTTGGCACCTGCACATCCGCCGTCATAAAGGCGGTACCATCCGGGGTGAAATACATATCCCCCCGCTTTAAGGGCCGTGGCTCACCGGGATAGAACTGGAAGTCCATTTCCGCCACCTGGCGGGCGTCCTGAATCATCAGGTTTTGAATCTCCCACTTTTCGCTGTAAATATAGCGTTTCAGCCAACAAAAGCGCAGGTCTGTCCATTCCTCCGGGCGCATAGAGCGCCGTTCCACTTTAATATGTGCCATACCTGCACCTCCTTAACGATCCTGAAAATAGGGTTTCTTCCGCACCGGTTCCACCGTCAGCTGCAAATGCAGATCCGCCTTCAGCTGCTCTTCAATCCATGCCACGCACCGGTGAAGGATCAGGCACTTGGAGCACTCGCCACGAAAGCGCAGGGTCAAACGGTCACCCTCTAAAGATACAAATTCTACCCAGCCGCCGTCGCCTTGGATCTTTGGCGCCAGCACCCGGTCTATATACGCCTGTACGGCCTCTTTCTTCGCTGTCATATTCATTCTCCGATCATCTCTTTGATCTGTACCTGCAAGGCGGCCAGGCGGCTGTGGGCGGCTGCTTTATCCGGATCCACAATGGAGTAGTACACCTTGATCTTCGGCTCAGTGCCGGAGGGGCGAACCGCCAGCCATGAGCCGTCGGCAAACAGGAATTTCAGCACATTTTCCTTCGGCAGATCACCGATCCCCTTGGCAAAATCCTGTACCTGCTCCACACCGGCAAACATTTGATCCCCACCGGCGCGGAAAGTCTGCATCAGCGCCCCGATCTTTTCGGCGCCGTCCTTGCCCTTCAGCACAAAGCTGTCCAACGCGTCCAAATAATAGCCGTATTCCTCATAAACAGCATTAAGTGCGTCCACCAGAGTCTTGCCCTGATTTTTATACCAGGCGGCCATTTGGCAAATAAGCATAGCGGACACCACCGCGTCCTTATCCCGGGCGTGGGTACCCACCAGGTAGCCATAGCTCTCCTCATAGCCGATAACAAATTCCTTGTCCCCGGTCTGCTCGTAAGTATTGATCTTGTCGCCGATATACTTAAACCCGGTGAGGGTCTCCTCAATCTGCAAGCCAAAGCTGCGACCGATATTAGCGCCCAGATCACTGGTCACAATGGTCTTGACCAGCGTAGATTTTTCGTTCAGCTGCGCTTTCTTCATGGTCAGTACAAACTGCACCAGCAGCGCGCCGGTCTGATTGCCGGTAAACAGCACATAATCGTCGCCGTCACGCACCGCAATGCCCACACGGTCACAGTCCGGGTCAGTGCCCAGCACCAAATCTGCCCCCTCTGCCTTTGCTTGAGCGATAGCCAAAGTCAGGGCGTCCTTTTCCTCCGGGTTGGGACTGCGCACGGTAGAAAAATTGCCGTCCGGCAGTTCCTGGGACTTGACCACAGATACATGCATATTCCGCAGCACCCGTCGCACAGGCACATTACCGGTGCCGTGGAGCGGGGTATAAACGATCTTCAAATCCGACGGCTGCGTATATAGACTCTGTTGCTCCACAGCAGCGATAAAGGCGTCCAGTTCCCTGTCCCCTACCGGGTGGATATTTGCATGGTCGTTGCAAAAGGGAATGGCATTGTAATCGTCTACTGCGTTAATGTAATCCAGTGCTGCCGCCGCGTCTGCGGTGCACAGCTGGCAGCCCTTGGCGTCATACACCTTGTAGCCGTTATATTCCTTGGGATTGTGGGAGGCGGTGATCATCACCCCTGCGTCACAGTGCAAATATCGGGTGGTAAAAGACAGCACCGGCACCGGCACCAGCCGGTCGTACAGATACACCTGCAAGCCGCAGTTTGCAAAAATGCCCGCCGCCGTCTTGGCAAAATCTGCCGAGTTGTTGCGGGAATCGTAAGCGATAGCCACTTTCAAGTCCGCCTTGCCGGTGGATTTCAAATAATTGGCAAGGCCCAGGGTGGCCTTACCTACAGTGTAGCGGTTCATCCGGTTAGACCCGGCGCCCATAATGCCTCGCAGGCCTCCGGTGCCAAAGGCCAGGTCCTTATAGAACCGATCCTCGATCTCTTTTTCGTCCGTCAGGCTTTCCAGTTCCGCCTTGGTGTCCGGGTCGGCAAAGGTAAGCCACTGCCGGTATTTCTCTTTGTAATTCATCCTATCACCCTTTACTTAAAGTACATATAAAATTGGCATTTGATCATACCGTTATACAGCTTGCGCCGTTTGTCCGCCTTGCGGCCAAAGCACTTTTCAAACTGTTCATCCGGCGAAATGACGCCATAGCTCCAGCCCTTGCGGGGACTGAACTTCTCGCCCATTATGCGATAGAGCCGCTCCGCCTCTCGAATATCCAGCATACGCTCGCCGTAGGGCGGGTTGGTCACCAAGGTGCCCCGCTCCGTTTGGGGGTTAAAATCGGCAATATCCGCCGTGTCCAGGTGCAGGTACTGCCCCACCCTGGCCCGCTTGGCATTGATAGCGGTCAGTTCAATGGCGTGAGGGTCCATGTCAGACCCGAACGCCCGGAAATCGATGTCTGTCTTAATGCACTCGTGGGCACGGGCGCGCTCCTGCTTCCAGGCCGCCTCCGGCACGAAGCCCCAGCGATCGCAGGCAAAATTGCGGTTGATCCCCGGCGCCACATTGGCTGCCAGCATGGCACCTTCAATCAGAATCGTGCCGCTGCCGCAAAAAGGATCATACAAAGTGTGGTAATGCCGCAGGCGGGACAGGCTGCACAACGCCGCCGCCAAAGTCTCCCGAATGGGAGCGGCATTGCTCTCCGGCCGGTAGCCCCGCTTGTGCAGGCCGGTGCCGGTGGTGTCCAGCATAATGGTCACCTGGTCTTTCAGTATGGAGAACTGAATTTGGTGCACCGGGCCGGTCTCGTCAAACCAGTTGATGTGGTAGTCCTCTTTTAGGCTCTCTACCACAGCTTTTTTGATGATTTTTTGGCAGTCCGGCACACTGTGCAGGGTGGAGGAAATAGAGTACCCTTTCACAGGAAATGTGTCTGTACTGCCGATAAACTCGCTCCAGGGCAATCGCCGTACCGCCTGGAACAGCTCCTCAAAAGTCACCGCCGTAAAGCGATCCAGCACAATCAGGATCCGCTCCGCAAAGCGGCTGTTGATATTGGCACGGGCCAGCATGGCCTGGTCGCCATTAAAGAATACCCGGCCGTTTTCGGCGGTCACCTCCCGGGCGTCCATTTGTCTTAATTCCTCTGCCACCAAGCCCTCCAGGCCCAGTAGACAGGGAGCAGTCATTTGTAATTCCATAAAATCAAAGTTCCTTTGTTGCGTGCCGGGTCACATGGCAGCCTACATTCACCGCCACCGGCAGCCCGGCAATGTGGGTGGCGTAGGTCTCAATATTTACACCCAGCGCTGTGGTTTGGCCGCCAAATCCCTGCGGCCCGATGTCCAGTGCGTTAATCTTCTCCAGCAGCTCCTGCTCCAGTGCCGCATAGTCCGGGTTTGGATTGCGACGGGACAGCGGGCGACACAGCGCCTCCTTTGCCAGCAGGGCGCACTTTTCAAAATCGCCGCCGATTCCAACGCCGATCACCACCGGCGGGCAGGGATTGGAGCCGGCCTTTTGCACAACGCCCACAATATAATCCACCAGGTCCTGCCGTGTGGCGGCAGGGGTAAACATACGCAAATCGCTCATATTCTCGCTGCCAAAGCCCTTAGGTGCGACTGTCAGCCGTACCCGATCCCCGGGCACCAGGCGGGTGTGGATCACGGCAGGCGTATTGTCGCCGGTATTTACCCGGTCAAAGAACGGGTCTCGCACGACGCTCTTGCGCAGCAGGCCGTCCGTATAGCCGGCAGATACGCCGGCGTGCACCGCCGCCTCAAAGTCGCCGTCAATATGCACATCCTGCCCAATTTCTGCAAACACAACGGCCATACCGGTGTCCTGACAAATGGGCAGATCCAATTCTTTGGCTGCTGCCAAATTGTTCTCTAAATCACCGAGAATGCTCTTGGCCGTGGAATTCGGCTCCGTCTGGCGGGCACAACCGATACACTGTACCAGATCCTCCGGCAGCACTTTATTGGCTGTGATGCACAGCTGCCGCACCGCCGCAGTGACCGCTTCTGCTTTGATCTCTCTCATACGCTTGTCCACCTTTTTGCAATAAAAAGAGGGCGCAGCAAAAAGTACTAACCTGATTGCTGCCCCCTTGTATTTGTTCTGTTTATTCCGTGCCGGAAATATCGTAAAACACGATCTCGTCGCCTTTTACATAGCCCTTCTCCCGGGCTTTTTGCTCAATGTAGTCATCCTTATTGTCGGCGCCTACCACTTCTTCCAGTCGGGCATTTTCCTGCTGGACGGAAGCCAGTTGGGCAGTCAGGGTCTGCTTTTGCTTTTGCATGCGGCTAATGTCCGCAGACTGATTCACCAGAGTCACACTGCAATAGAGAAACAGCACCACCATAGGCACCACCAAAAGCAGGCGCAGGTATTTACTCCGCTTCATGGAGTTCTTCAAATTTTGAATCATACTCAACACTTCTTTGTTCCGGCGCAGCCGTGGCTGCGAGATGTCTTTTCCTTTTCCGTTTTCGCTTTCGTGCGTTTAATTTATTATATAATATATTATAGGGGGATTGCAATAGTTTTTTTGCTTTTTCTTGCAGGATTTTCCGTTTTTTTCGCCGATTATTGCGTTTGCCCGCCAAGCGCTTCCCCAGGCGTTCCCACAGGTGCCCGGTCAGCGTGCCCAACGTAAAATATCCACAGGTAAAACCACCACCGCATACCACAAGACAAAGGGCACGGATCACCCCGTCGGTGTAGGCCACAAACAGCGTATAGCAACCAAAGGCGGCAACCAACCACCATAGTACATCCGCTAAAAATGTTGCTCGCCTGCTCCCCCACACGCTACGCCAAAACCGCAGCACATCATAGAAGAAGAAAAGCGCCAGTCCCAGTAGGAAAAAAGCCCATAGCGCCTTAACCATGGAACAGACGGCCAAACAATCCGCCGCCCTCCCGGTGCCGGGTATAGAGCAGCGCCGTAACCTTGCCGGTGATCTGCATACTGCCGCACTCCAGGTCCAACGCCTCCACATGCAGCAGCTCACCCTTTACTGTCAATTCCCCAAAATCCGTAATGACCGTGATTTCTTCTTCATTAAAAGCGTCCACATCCGTCACGCCGGTAAGAGTCAACTTTTCCCGATCGCACAGGGTCAGGCTGTGACCGGTTGTCTTTTTCTGTTCCATAAAAAAATCACCCGATAGAGCCTATGCGCTCCGGCGGGTGATTATGTCAGTCCAGGGGTTCGTACATAAGGGCGGCGTCCTCTTTCAGCGCGTGCTCCTGCACGGCCTTGACCAAGTAGGTGTGGCGGTTTTGGCCCAGAGCCACCTCAATCTTGTCCCCAACCTTTACATCGTAGGACGCGCGCTGCACCTTGCCGTTCACGCTGACGCGTCCGGCGTCGCAGGCCTCGTTGGCCACCGTGCGGCGCTTGATGATTCGACTGACTTTCAAGTACTTATCCAGTCGCATACTGACCTCCAAAAAAGACAGGCACCCGCAAGATACGGATGCCTGCACATAAAAACAAGACTTATTTCACAGCGTCCTTAAGCGCGGAGCCGGCCTTGAAAGACGGAACCTTTGCCTCGGGAATCTGGATGGTCTCCTTGGTGCGGGGGTTCAGGCCGGTGCGGGCAGCACGGGTCTTCACATCAAAAGTACCAAAGCCAACCAGAGCAACCTTGTCGCCCTCAGCCAGTGCGTCAGTGATGGAAGCCAGAACAGCGTTTACTGCGGCTTCAGCGTCTTTCTTAGAAAGTTCGGTCTTTGCAGCTACGGCAGCTGCCAGTTCAGTTTTGTTCATTTACATTTCCTCCATTTCCGATTGATCGGATAATATTTGTTTTGCTTCGTCCCAAAGGGCGTCCAGCGCCTGCAAGGAAGACGATTTCATCTCCATGCCGCGCTCCGCTGCCAGCTGCTCCACCAGCACATAGCGGGAAAGGAACTTGTCCGTGGCTGCGGTCAAGGCCTCTTCACTGTCTACGCCGATAAAGCGGGCAATATTTACGCAGGAGAACAGCACATCGCCGAATTCGTCCGCAATGCTGGTAGGCTCTCCTTGGTCCAAAGCGATTTTGAGCTCGTTAATCTCTTCATCCAGCTTGTCCATTGCGCCGGAGCGATCCGGCCAGTCAAACCCTTGCTTCGCGGCCTTATGCTGCACTTTTTGGGCGCGCATCAGTGCCGGCAATTCCCGGGGAATACTCACCATGGACTGGCTGACTTTTTTCATTCCTTTTTCTTTTAACTTGGCAGCGTCCCAGCTGGCAAGTGCGTCGTCCGTATTCTCGGCCTTTACATCGCCAAACACATGGGGGTGGCGGAAAATCAGCTTTTTGCAAATCCCGTCCGCTACATCGTTAAAATCAAAGCGACCTGCTTCTGCCTCCATTTGGGCATGAAGCGCAACCTGAAGCAACACATCGCCCAGCTCCTCCTGCAATCCCGCAGTGCTCTGCCGGTTGATGGCCTCAATGACCTCATAGGTCTCCTCAATAAAATTCTTCTTGATCGAAGCATGAGTCTGCGCCTGATCCCAGGGACAGCCGCCGGGGGCACGGAGCAGCGCCACAATGCGAATCAAATCCTCCGTATTATAGTGCTCTTTGCGTATAAAATCCAATGCCATACCGACGCCTCTTTTGATCAACTCGTTCCAAGAAATTATATATGATACAACGGGAAATTTCAAGTAGCCAAGCGGTTTTTTTTACCTTTCTCCGGCAAAATGCAGATCTTTTGTGGAAAGTGTACCAAAGAGCAGCAACAAAATTGTTAGAACTGCCGAAAATAAAACCGCGGATAAGACAAAATTCCAGGTATTTTGCAGCTGGGTAAAGAACACACCGGCCACACCTTTCACCGTCAGACAAGAAAAAATCACCGCCAACACCGGCTTTACGAACACCTCTGTCCGGGAGAATTTGACCTTGGTAATCCCACGCATCAGCACCAAACAATAAACGGAAAGAAACAAAAATGAAACAGCAGTGGCGATAGCCGAGCCGTAAAGATGGAACCGCCCATTGGGGATCAAAAGAAAGTTCAGCCCCACCCGCAGTACCGCCGTCAGAGAAAAAGGCAGCAGCAACCGTTTGGCATAGCCCAGCGCCTGCAAAGCGAACACACAGGTAGAGGATAGAGCTGCCGGCAACGCAGTAAAGGCAAACCAAAACAGCAGTTGGTGGCACCCCAGTACCAGGTCCGGCGACGAAGTGCCGTAAAACAAAGACAGCACCTCATAAGAGAACAGCGCCAGTCCCCCACTGCCGGCGGCGCCTAAGATCACCGTATATTTCAGGATGCCCGCATACAGGCTGCCAAAACGCGCGGACTGGTCCTGATAAGCGCCGGACAGCGCCGGAACCGCCGCCACCCCCAGCGCCATAGTTAAGGACGGCACCAGGTGGGCAAAATCCTGCACGGTAGAATACAGACCGTATACATAAGTAACCACATCTTTTTCCGCTACCTTGGTCAGCGACAGCGGCACTGCAAAAATTTGCTGCAACTGCGCCGTACCGCACAGCCCCAGACACACCTGTACACTGGCAGTATCTGCAAAGCCGGACAGGCTCTGGATCACCGTTGCCACCACCAGCGGCAGGGCAAACCGTACCAGCTCTCGGGTCGAGCCACCGGGCAACTGCTGCCGCGGCAGACGGTGTGGATACCGGAACCGATCGTACAGCGCCGCATACACCCAAGCCACCAACGCCCCCAGGGTTACCCCCAGCATGGCGTAGGCTGCCGTTACCGGGTACATCATAGACAGAGCCGCCGTCTCGCTCTCTGCCCGATTGCCCAGTACCATGCCGGTATCTAAGTAAATTTGGTACAACCGCCCCATAGACAGTTTGGCAAACAGCAGACCGAACACCATCTTGAACAGTGCTTCCAGTACCTGGCAAACAGAAGTCGGCACCATATTCAGGTGTCCTTCCGCAAAGGCACGGTGGGCTGCCGCCATGGCGGAAAAAAGCGCCGTAGGCGCCAGGATCAGCACCGTATAAACCGCTTTTGGCGCACCGGCCACCAGCCGGGTGTACGGTCCGGCCAACAGCACCATCAGTGCCGTGCCGGCAAGACCTACCCAAAAAAACAACCCGCAGGCACTGCGCTGCAAAGCAGCCACCCGGGCACTGTCACCGGTAGCACGGTACTTGCTCACCAGTCCGGACAACGCAACGGGAAAGGCGCCCAATGTGATGGCATGCACCGGCATAAACAGCGTATAAGCCGTAGAGAAATAGCCCCGCCCGGTGCCACCGATCAGGCCGGTCAGCGGGATTTTATACACCGCACCAATAACCTTAACGGCAGCCGTAGCTACCAACAGCAGCCCTGCAGCGGACAGGTACTTTTGTTTGGTTGTCCGTTCCATTCCATCACCCGGTGTGAAAAAAGAGCAGCGCACAGACCATAGGGTCCATACACTGCTTTCTTCTTCCTCTATTTGCGTGGGGGTTAGGATACGCTCACATCGTCATCACTAACAGTGGTGACCGTCGGATTCTTGGCGGCCTCAAGCTCCTCCGTCAGCTGATCCAGCTTGGTACGCAGAGCGGTGATCTCCGCCCCACAGCTCTCCAACGCCTCCGTCTGCTGCAACTGAGGTTGCTGCACCGCTTCATACGCCAGTCGGCCGTATCTCTCATACGCCTTACTCAGCTTGGCCTTTATATCCAGACACTCCACTTTTTTGCGGGACAGCTCCAAAGCCTCCGCACTTCTTTTGCTGACTTCCTCCGTAAAGGTACGGGTACGACTCAGCACATCGTCTAAATCAAAATTAGAAATCTTGGCACCGGAGAACACATCGTCCATATTGCCAAAAAGATCACCGAATTTCTTAGCCATAATATCCCTCCGTATTGTTATTATATTACAGAGGGTAAAGAATTGCAATACAAGTTGCAAAGATTTTGTAGAATTACGCTATACAATCCGCCCACAATGTCTATTTCAACCGTCTGTTTAATCATATTCCGCGTAAAAGCCGGGTATGCGTTTTTTGCGCTCCAACAGGGTGTCAAAATCCCGAATGTACTCATAGGGGTATTTATAGTTATAGATCCGCTCGATCATACCGCTGTTTTGGCCTCGCAGCTTGGTCACCGCACCGGCGCCAACTGCCAAAACCGTGTGGGTCTCGTCCATCATATACACATTATAGAGACAATCATAACCCGGTTTGCACCAGCCTACATTCTCCAAATTGCCCAGAGATTTGCTCTGCCGATACATGTAGTAGGGATAGTACCCTGCGCCGTGGAGGGTCTGCCCGGCATAGTCCACCATATTGGACACAGTGAGCCGATCTTTCAAATCAAAGGTCTGTTCTCTTGTAACCATATAGGCAGAGGTTTTCAAAGCCAAGGTGTGCACGGTGATGGACTCTGCCTGCAAGTCCAGCGCCGTTTGGATACTGCGCTGAAAAGACGGCAGATCGTCCTCCGGCAGCCCGGCGATAAAGTCCATATTGATATGGTCAAAGCCGCAATCCCGCGCCAGCGCAAAGGCGTCCAGCGTTTGCTGCGCCGTATGGCGGCGACCAATGGCCTCCAGCACCTTGTCATTAAAGCTCTGGGGGTTAATGCTGATCCGCTGCACGCCGGCGGCTCGAATGACCTCCAGCCGCTCCCGGGTGACCGTATCCGGTCGACCGGCCTCCACTGTGTATTCCATCAGGTGCGAAAGGTCAAAATTCTGCTCAATGGTGGTGAAAATGCGCCCTAAATCCTGCGCCGATAATGTGGTGGGCGTACCGCCGCCGAAATACACGGTGGCCAGCTCCAACCCCAATTCTTTGGCGTACTTGGAGGTCTCCTCCAGCTCCCGCAGCAACAGATCCACATAAGGGGTCATCAGCTTGTGGGTCTTTTCAATCGAATGAGACACAAAAGAGCAGTAAGCGCACCGGGTGGGGCAAAACGGAATAGACACATACAGAGAGAACGACTTTGGCCCGGAGCGAGCAATGGAACGGTTCTCATGGAGCATCACCTCATGCGCCAACTCTGCCTTGCTTTTTTGGGTCAAAAAGGCAGTCTGGAAGTGTGCAACCGCCGCATCGTCCCCCATTTGGGCACACAGCCGGTGCATCAATTTAGCCGGGCGCACACCGTACAGCACGCCCCAAGGGGGCGCAAAGCCTAATATACCGCTAAGCAGCCGATAAAGGGTAACGGACAGCACCAGGTGCTCCTCGTCTGCCGGTTCCGGCTTGGCTGTTGTCTCCCGGTACACATCGTATACCTTGGCAGACACAAAAAAGGACCCGTCCGTCTCCCGACGGGTGGTAACCACCACCGGGTCCTCCTCCCCCTCTAAACGGATCTTCTCATGGGGGAAGAAGGTGATGCACAGGTTCTTCATATCAAATTCATAAGGGTGGTTAATGACGCGTAAAATCATAATTTCTTCATATACGGGTTATGTTGCCGTTCAAAATTTAGGGTGGAAAAGCGATCGTGGCCGGGATAGACGGTATAGTCCCCGGGCAGGGCCGCCAATTTTTGCAAGCTATCCATAATTTCTCTACTGCTGCCGCCGGGAAAATCCGTGCGCCCGCAAGAGCAGAAAAACAGCGTGTCGCCACTAAAGATACAGTCCCCGGCAATATAGCACACACCGCCGGGGGTGTGACCGGGCGTGGCCAGCACGGTAAAGGCCGTGTTGCCCAAGGTAACGGTATCGCCGTCCTGCACCAAAATATCCGCCTGCGCCGGCGCCTGAGAGAGGAACGAAAACGCCGCCAGCGACTTGCGAGAGGAAGTGAGCATCGGGGCATCCTCGGCGCTGATGACGACCTTGGCGCCGGTGGCAGCCTTTACCGCCGCTACGCCGCCGATGTGGTCAAAATGGCCGTGGGTCAGCAGAATATAATCCAGCTTGGCGTCGCCGATAAAATCTTTCATCTTGTCGCTGTATTCTGTGCAATCCACCAGGGCACTGCGGCCGCTGGCTTCGTCCGTAACCAGGTAGCAGTTGTTCTGCAACTGGCCAAAGGTAGCTGATTTGATCTGCATTATTTTAAGTCCTTTGTGTCAAGTATAATGGTCACCGGGCCGTCGTTTAGGAGTGTCACCGCCATATCGGCGCCAAACACACCGGTTTCAATATGGGACACGCCCTGCTCCCCCAGTGCCCGGGTAAAGTATTCGTACAGTTCGTTGGCCTGTGCCGGCGGGGCAGAACGGGTAAAGCTGGGGCGCCGCCCGTGGGTGCAGTCTGCACACAGGGTAAACTGGCTCACCACCAGCACCCCGCCGCCAATGTCTAAGAGCGACAGGTTCATCTTGCCGTTTTCATCTTCAAAGATCCGCAAGTTGGCAATTTTTTTTACCAGCTTGTCTGCCTCTACTCGAGTATCCCCTTCGGCCACACCCAGGAGAATCAACAGCCCCTGTTCGGTGGCGCCCACGGTCTTGCCGTCTATTTCCACTTTGGCGTGCTGCACACGCTGTAAAACGGTAATCATCGTCCTGCACCTCGCTCAATATGATACACACTGGGTATCTTCTTCAAAATCTTGACCACATTTTCCAGGTGCTCCCGGCTGTTTACTGACAATGTCAGGGTGGTCAGGCAGTTGCCTTCGTTAATGGGTCTGGCATTAATAGACTGGATCTTCACATGAGCCTTGGACATGGCGTTGGCAATATCCAGCACCAAGCCGTCCCGGTCAATGGCGTAGACTTCCAAGGTGGACATGGTCTCCACCTGCACAGAGTCATCCCACCGAGCCTTTACCCAGCGCTCCGGTTCCGGGCACTCTGCCAAATCTCGCGGCACATTCACACAATCCCGCCGATGAATGGTCAGCCCGTGCCCCCGGGTGATAAAGCCGATGATCTCCTCACCAGGCACCGGCGCACAGCAACGGGCCATATTGATCAGGCAGTTGTCGATCCCCTCAACAATCACACCGCCGCTGCTGCCGCCGGATTTGCGGGGCCGCTCCGGCGCTTTTGCCGGTTGGGCAGACTCCTCCGCCTGGCGCCAGTTGCGATTATATTCGTCCTTGATACCGGGCATCATACGGCTGATGACCAGCCCGCCATAGCCCACGGTGGCGTAGAAATCCTCCACGGAAGCGCAGTGCTGTCGCTCGGCGATCCGCTGCAAAAAGGCGTCGTACTGCTCGCCGTCCAGGCGAATGAAGTTCCGCCGCAGTTCTCGATCCACCTCAGCCTTGCCCTGGACGATGTTCTCGTCCCGCCGCTCTTTCTTGAACCAAGAGCGAATTTTGGACCGGGCTTCGCCGGTGGTCACCACTTTCAGCCAGTCTCTGGACGGGCCTTTGCCCGGCTGATTGCTGGTAAGCACCTCGCAGATCTCGCCGGTTTTCAGCTTATAGGTTAAGGGCACAATCTTGCCGTTGACCTTAGCGCCGGTCATGCGGTTGCCTACTGCCGAGTGAATGGCGTAGGCAAAGTCGATCACCGTGGCGCCGCTGGGCAAAGTCTTAATGTCCCCATTGGGGGTAAACACAAAGATCTCATCCGAGGACAGGTCGCCCTTAATGTTGCGCACCAGATCCTCAGCGTTGGTGGATGCCTCACCGGTCTCCAGCATTTTATGGATCCACTCCAACCGATTGTCGATGGAGTCCTTGCCGCCTTTGCCCAGCTTATACTTCCAGTGGGCAGCGATACCGTACTCTGCCGTGCGGTGCATATCCCAGGTGCGAATCTGAATTTCAAAGGGAATGCCGCCGGGGCCAAGCACTGTGGTGTGCAGGGACTGGTACATATTGGGTTTGGGGGTAGAGATATAGTCCTTAAACCGACCGGGCAAGGGCGTAAACATATCGTGCACAATACCCAAGGCATTGTAGCAGTCGATCATAGAGTCCACGATAATGCGCACGGCGTAAATGTCAAAGATTTGTTCAAAATCCTTGCCCTTGATATACACCTTGCGGAAGATTCCGTGGACGGACTTCACCCGGGAGGTGATCTGCACATTCTTCATGATCGGCTCTAACTTGGCGCGGATTTGCGCCTTAATATCCGCTAAGAAACGCTCGCCCTCCACCTGCTTCAAGCGCAGGTTCTGCTCAATTTCCTTATAAGCAATCGGATCCAGGTAAAAAATCGCCAGATCCTCTAATTCCTCTTTAATGGCACGAATACCAAGGCGATGGGCAATGGGGGCATAAATCTCCAGCGTTTCCAGGCTCTTCTCCCGCTGCTTATACGGGGGCCAAAACTTGGCGGTTCGCATATTGTGCAGCCGGTCCGCCAGCTTAATGATAATCACCCGCACATCCCGGTTCATGGCCATAAACATTTTGCGAATGTTCTCCGCCTGCACTTCCTCCCGGGTAGACAGGGGGATCTGACCCAGCTTGGTTACGCCGTCCACCAACAGCGCCACCTCCGGGCCAAACTCGCGGGAGATATAGTCAATGTCATAGGGCGTGTCTTCTACCACATCGTGGAGCAGCGCGCCGATAATACACTCATTGTCCATGCCCAGGTCAAACAGGATTTTCGCCACCGCCACCGGGTGCATAATATACGGCTCCCCGGAACGGCGAAACTGCCCTTCGTGGGCAGAGCGGGCCAAGGAATAAGCCTTTTCGATCCGGGCGCTGTCATACTGGGGTTTCTTTTGTATTTCCGCAAAGAACGGCGCAAACCCATCGTCATAGGGTTTATGGTCCGCCGTCTGTTCCGGGGGCAGCTCTGCCGCTGCCGGCACCGGGGGTATTGTTTTTTTATTCTCCAAGGCTTGCACCCTCTCTCAGTTTTCGCAAAATGGGCGTGGCTTCCAAATCAACCTTGCCCGCAGGCTGTGCCAGGCGAATTTGGCTTTTACCACGGCGAATCAGTCCCGCCTGGTGCAGGGCTTTTAGCGCCACGAGCACCTGTCCGTAGGTCTGTCTCTTATACACATCTCCGAGCCCACGAGACAGGCAGAAATCTCGTATGCCGTCTTCTGCTTGAAAAAAAAAAAAAATAGAAAAAATAGACTTGAGAA
>OJJT01000363.1_pt1 | contig 23530 bp, 19 predicted proteins | sample 1596281 | NCBI WGS metagenome assembly OJJT01 (sample SAMEA4350145, study PRJEB24818) | metagenome | biome: human; feature: gut; material: faeces | place: Denmark | collected 2013-09
TTTATCTGTATTGTATAATATACTTTTTTATATTTTTTTTTTTATTTTTTTTCAAGCAGAAGACGGAATACGAGATTTCTGACTGTCTCGTGGGATCGGAGTTTTTTTTTTCAAGCAGAAGACGGCATACGAGATTTCTGCCTGTCTCGTGGGCTCGGAGATGTGTATAAGAGACAGACACAACACCGCGCCGGTTGGCAAGCCCCAGCCGATCGTGGATACCGGCAAGTGCAAAACGGACATACAAATGCGTGCCGGTTTATCCGACAAGTGCCCCTTTTACCCTTCATAAAGCACTATCGCATCTGCCAAATCCTGCTTGCACAGCGCTGCCAATTCCTTGGGCTCTGTAATTTTGATTTGCCCTGCGTACAGTCGTGCCCAAAGGCGCATATCGTTCTCATTCACCTTCACTGTGGCCAGTACTCGGTCTTTGTCCAAATCTTCAAAGTCCACATTGGCCTTGAAAAAGTCCAACACATCACTAATCAAATAACGAGGCATTTCAAACCGCGCACGGATCGACTTGCCATCAAACATATAAATATGCTCCGCCATATACTGCGCCACATCCAGGCCAACCAGGCCTTGCACCTGTTCTCGCGGCTTCCTGGGTGTATCCAGCAGTTCTATATTGCTGATCCGATCCAAACGATAATGGGATAGGTTATCGTATTTGTCATAGTTACAGATCAGATAATATTTGCCGCTGTTTGCGACCATAGTGTATGGATTGATCACATATTCTCGTGCCTGACCATCTTCGTTCAGTCGGTGGTGCAGCTTTTTGTCCGTACCATATTCGTTATACAGGAATTTTACCTGCAATCCTTTGGAAATCGCTTCGTCCAGCACCTCTATGGTGTAGAATAATTCTTTATTGATTTCCCTATCTACGGATTCATAAGACTGAATATTTCCGGTGCTGAACTTAAAATACTTGTTGGACAAGCCCTTCAATTTGCCCAGCCCCTCTTTCTTGTAGGTGGCCGGAATACTCCGAGAAAATAAAACGGAATCCATCAGCAACCGTAATTCCGAATCCGTAAATACATTGTTATAATAAAACCCGGTCAAAATTTCGTTTTTCTCCAGTTCCCCCGTTTTCGCATTCGGGGTAAAGCGCACCTTTGTCGCGTACTCGATATTGTACGAACCGTCGTTGATCAAGTCCTCCAAATTGGCTTTTATTGCCTTTCGGTCCACAACCATATCGTATTCGCTTTCCAGTCGCTGCTGTATTTCCTTTTGCGTTACCGGATGATTTGCATCCGTATTCCGTTTCAGTATATCCAGAATATACAAATTCATCATTTTCTTTGGTCTTGCGCCTAACATACCGTTCACCTCACACTCATTTTATACCGTATGCCTACATTATGCAATAGAATATGTGACTTTTTTCGTACATGAGAGATTGTAAAGTCACCTCTGTCTTACTCGGTACGCCCATTTACTCAACATCCCGGTAATAAATGTTCTCAGGCATCTTGATAGAAAGCCGTCGCGGTGCATATGTGGAACTGTTCCACCAGTATATCTCGGCTCGGCTGTAATCATCCGAATAATCGACCCGATAAATTGCCCGGTTCGGCACCGCTCACTTGCAGAAAAATTGTATAATACACGGTGCGCAAAAATCAGGACATGGACTTATTTCCTATCACAGCATCTGCTATAATAAAAGCAACAAAAGAAAGGAGCCCAAAATGGACGTTCAGATTTATTCCAGAAAAGAAATTGAAAAGCGTATTCAAGCGGAGTTTCCGCCCCATACGGCCGTGATCAGTTTTTACGATCCGCCCGGGATCCGCAGCGACAACCAAGGACCGGTGGATTACAAAGGCAAGCCCGATATGCTGCTGCAGGTGGCTGTATTTGATATTGATAAAGAAATCCTACCGGATTACAGCTTGACCTATGGCACCTATTTGCCGGAGGCGGACGCCATTGCAGCATTTGTTAAAGAGGCAGTAAACAAGGGGGACGCCATCATCTGCCAGTGTAATTACGGCCAAAGCCGCTCTGCCGCTTGCGCCGCCGCCATCTTAGAACACTATGAAAAACGCGGTATAGACATTTTTCGAGATTACCGCTACTATCCCAACCAGCTGGTATTTAACAAGATTTATGAAGCACTGGAAAAATAGAATCACCCCTACATCTACGAATAGGTGTAGGGGTGATTTTTAATTGGCACTCATATAATTCCAAATCATGTAATCGACTTTGCGCTGACTGATATTTGAAAACTCGCTTTTCAATATCTTGGTCACCTCGTCAATAATTGGTTGAGCCTGACAGGGTTTAAAAATTTCAAAACCATACTCATCTGTTAAAAACTTCATAATATGTCTGTCCGGTTTAACCAGATCATCACTTCCGGCCAACATCTTCAAATAATTAAGTGAAATCCCACTTGATTGCCCTTGTATTTCCTTGTATTGTTTTTCTAATTCCGAATTCATTTTCGTATTAAAATCAGCTTTTGTATCAATTCGGTTTTTCCGCAGTAATTCTGCCACTTGCCAAACCGCTTCTGCCTTCGAGATACCATTTTTTTGATGAAGTTCGTTGGTGGTTTTCAAGGATGTCATTTTCAAACGCCTCAATGCCTGTTGTATCAATATAGTCACAAAATGCAGAAACAGTATATTCCTCCGTGGACGGATCCCGGTATTTCAGTACCCCTGTTTTAGCGCAAAATCTAGAAATCACATTTTCTACTGATTTATACTTTACACCAATAGAAAAGACCGCATCCAGTATGCACAACGGCAAGCAGGAATAATCATACTCACTTGGCAGTTCAAAACTTTCCAAATCATAATTGTCAACCAAAAAGCTCACTATTTTGTTTATTTTTTCATTTTCTTGCATATGAGTTCTCCTCTTTGCAGATTTCTTGTTATAATGTATCACAATTACAGCATTTTTCAATATTGCAAAATATATGCCTTATTCGTTTCACCTACGCTACAAATTCCGTAACAGTTACGCTTTCTCTAATCTTTTGAATATCAGAGCACAAGAGCGTTTCTTTTTGCACAAGAGCGTCTGTGATCTTCTCCAGGAATTCCCGATTTTGGATCAGCAGATTTCTGGTCCTACGCAAATACCGCTCCAGTTCTGCATGCACCACGGCCTCTCTGTTATCATAAGCTCTGTCGGATAATTCGTACCCAAAGCGCTCATATTCCAAAAACGATACACCGCTTGTGCCCGACTCTGTTAAACCGTCGCGAATGGATTGAATGGCGCTGTTCAGATCCGACTCACATCCACTTGCACAGGACTCCGGATAGTACATTTCTGTGGCGACTTTTCCGGCTAGGGAGCACACAATCACATAAGATCTTTTATCCAATTCAGCGCACCGGTGTACAAAGCCGCCCATACTGTTTCGACCTTTTGCGCGCACAGATGCCAGGCCAACACTTCCGGGACAAACCAGCTCACTTACAACCAAATGTCCCGCTTCGTGCAGCGCAATCTTTTTTACTTCATCCTTATCTTTCAACAGACAATCGTCCGGCGCATTATATTGAATTCGTAAAACCGCGTCCACCAGTTCTTCCATTTCAATCGTGTTTTTCCTGTTATAAGCAGCGCAAATTGCCGCTTCATTCAGCACAGTTTCCAGATCTGCGCAAGAGTGATAGGACATCATTTTGCACAGATCATCAAAATCAACATTCGGTGAAATGTTTTTGTTTTTCATATAATGCTTAATGATTTTTGCGGCATCTTCCTGTGTCGGTGCTTTAATGACAATCGTTCTGTCAAATCTACCGGAACGAATCAGTGAATCCGGCAGTTTTCTAAGAGCATTGGTTGTGGCAATCACAAAAACATCACAACCCTTTACACTGTCAATGCCCGCCTGAACGGCAACATATTCTTTTGCGTCGCAATGCCGCTCGTCGTCGTTGGCAAACTTGTCCATATCGTCTAAGAAGATCACGGACGGCGCATTGGCCTTGGCCTTTTCAAAAGTGGCCGTGATTTCATTTACGAACGCGTCACCGCCTTTGTTATTGGTCAAGGTATAGGCAGTCAGCCCACTGGCCTGCATAAAGCACTTGGCCAGCAGCGTTTTGCCCAGTCCCGGTTCCCCGTACAACAACACACCACTGGGCATTCTGGCGCCCAGCGCTTCATATCGCTCTTTGTTGTGCACCATATCTACAATTTGCATCAACTCGTTTTTAATTGTGTCATAGCCGATTACCCGATCAAATTCGTTCATACCGTTTCCTCCATTGTATCAAATTGTGTTGTCCGGAATACGATCATCACCGCATTCCTTTCGCTTGCAACACAAGAATACCGGAAGTCGTGTCCTGTTTTTCGGGCACAAGAAAATGTCGAAATAATTGCGCACCAAGGTGCCATAAACGAAATTGCTTTTTTAACAAAAAACATAAATTCACACCATAAATTTGCTTTTTGTAAACTTTTGTCTGTACCAATCCCGAAACGCTCACCCCTTGCCCGGTATGATCCGCAACGCATCTATACAGTGTTCAAGTTTTCTTAAATCGTCTATTCCAAAGATCTTTTTTGCAAAAAGAAAGCCGAGCAGTTTCACACTGCTCGGCTTCTTTGCTAGATCAGAACGGTTGAAATGGGGACGATACGAATAATGTCACCGCTTTCGTCTTTGATGCCGACGGAAAGCTGTTTGTAACGCAATCCGTCATCCACTAAAATGGCTTCGATCACTACACAATCCGCAGTTTCGGCTAAATCCCGCGTCTCTTCTATTACCATTTTCACTCCTCCTCTCAGCTATTATGCTACAAAAGAACAACATTTGTCAATACCGACCACTAACTTTTTTGAAAAAATGCAATTTTCAGCCAAAATCCGTCATCATACAACGGAGCAACAATATTTTATGCTCTGACAAACAGAAAAGCCCGGTTTTCAAACAATCATCCGGGCAACGGAAATGAACGCTTTGCAAGAACCAAAATGCAATCGGCTGCTCTTGTTACCATAGCGGCAATCACAGAGACCGGCGCCGGTGCTGCCCGCTGCCCCCTCTGTGTTGGTATCTGCTCCTGCTTCGCCGGGTTCTTCGGCAAACAACTGGATTTGCAGCGGCAAGCGTGCGCCCACTTGGCTGCGCTCCTCATTGGTGCCGGTCTCGGCATACTATTTTGTCATTACTGACTCCTTTCCCAAACCGTACGCTGCCGGTTCGTTAAATGATATATTCCCACAGGCATAGCCTGAAAATGGGTATAAAAAGAGCAGGGCTGCATTGCAGCTCTGCTTGATTCGATATGTGTATCGCTCTTACTTCATCGCGTCCAGCCATTCCTCCGGACATTTTCCGCCATAAAATTCGTCAATGACTTCTTGCAGTATTCTTCTATTTTCTTCTTCGCTGATTTCCTCGTGTCCTGTTACCGTTGCTACAGGTGGATCATTCCATCTTGGAGCGGTAAACAACTTCTTCTCTTTCACCATTATTCACTACCTTTCCAGTAAAAAGATTTTTAATATGGACTCATTTTGAATAACTTTGGATACCACGAAGCTACTACCACGCGCATATAATATCTCTTGCTCGCCTGCATTAAAAGATCGAATATCTCGTCCATTTTTGCACTGCGGAATATAGATTTGCACCTCTGCGTCCGGGTTATAGGTCTTTCCGCAGGTTGCAGCTATGTACTCGTTGTAAGTAACCGTGTTGCCGACCGTATGCGTGTTTACAAACCTTTGCAATTCCGTTGGATCGGATATAATCAAAGAGCGTTTTACCGATCCGGTATATCTGGGAAATTTCCCGGCGCATGATCTAAGTTAGTTATAGCCTCTTTTTCTTCGTTTGTCAATCCTATACCACGCCGTAACTTCTCATTGATAGCGTAGAAGTCACTGGACACCCAGCGTTTGACTGCGTACCCTTCCTCTTCAGTTAGATTTGGCGTTCTCTTCTCCACATATATCTTATACCCCTGGACACAAGTCATATCTGCCGGTACGGTTATAGACTGTCCTGTCACCGGGTCCCTTGCCCAGCGGGCGCCGGGGCGATTACTCACCCCGTACCAATTGCGACACGCCTTTGCCACCATCTGCTTTGACGCCGATCTATCGGCCAAGGACGCTGCCCAGCTACTGGGGCACTCCAAGATAGAACTGACTATGGATGTGTACACCCACATTCGACAGAGCAGAGCACAGCGTACCGCCGAGCAGTTAAACGACTTTGTTTCTTCCTGAACGAGTAAGACAAAAGTAAGACAAAAATGCCGTCAAACACCAACATTGGCACACAAATTGCCACAAGTGCAAAACAGAAAAAAGCAAAGAAAGAAAGCCCCGAATTTCGCGCAATCACGCGCCATTCGGGGCTTTTTTGGCGGAGAGCAAGGGATTCGAACCCTCGAACACCCGTTTAGATGTTACACGATTTCCAATCGTGCTCCTTCGGCCAGCTCGGACAACTCTCCATATACAGCGGGCGCCAGGTGCGTCCGCTTATTCACTTTTAATCCAAGACCTGGTAGTAAGAGGAGAACTGATTCAACTTTTCCTCAAACTTATCCTTGGACTGCTGCTTGGGGGTGGGGATGGGATAATGGCCGGTGAAACAACCGTCGCAAAAATCGAATCCGGACTCCTTCGCAAGTTCGTGAGTAGATTTTACACTAAGATACCCCAAGCTGTCAACCCCTAATTGGCAAGAAATTTCAGAAATTTCGTGAAATTTGCATGCAATCAGGTTCTCTTCGCTATCAATGTCCGTTCCAAAGAAGCAAGGATGCCGAAACGGAGGGGCAGAAACCCGCATATGCACCTCGGTGGCGCCGGCCTCTCGCAGCAGGCTGACAATCCGAGCACTGGTGGTGCCGCGAACGATAGAGTCGTCGATCATCACCACCCGCTTGCCCTTGATATTCTCTCGCAGTACATTCAGCTTGATCTTCACCGCGTCCTCACGCTGACCTTGGGTAGGCTGAATAAAGCTGCGGCCAATGTAGCGGTTCTTGATAAATCCAATGCCGTAAGGGATACCGCTCTCCTGGGCATAGCCCAAGGCGGCGTCCAGGCCGCTGTCCGGCACGCCGATGACAATATCCGCGTCTACCGGGTGCTCCTTCGCCAGGTACGCACCGGCCCGCATTCTGGCGTGCTGCACAGACACGCCCTCAATCACACTGTCCGGCCGAGCAAAATAGATGTACTCAAACACACAAATATGGCGTGGTCCGCCGCAATGGGTGGTAATGGAGCGTATGCCTTCCTTGCTGATCACAACGATCTCGCCGGGAGCAATATCCCGCACAAAATGGGCGCCGATGGAATCCAGCGCACAACTCTCCGACGCCACCACATAAGCATCGTCCGCAGTCTTACCCAGACAAAGAGGCCGAAAGCCATTGGGGTCGCGAAACGCAATTAGCTTGGTGGCAGTCATCACCACGCAAGAGAATGCCCCTTGCAGCCGGGGCATGATTTTTTCGATCGCCTCTTCCGTGCTCTTACTGTGCAGGCGCTCCTCTACAATAGAATAGGCAATGGACTCGGTGTCCGATGTGCCGTGAAAAATGGCGCCCTTCAGCTCAAACTGGCGGCGCAGCTCCGGGGCGTTTACCAAATTGCCGTTATGTGCCACCGCCAAATTACCCTTAATATGGCGAATGACCAGGGGCTGAATATTGTTGGTATTTTTGCCGCCGGTGGTGGAGTAGCGCACATGACCGATGGCCATATTACCTGTACCCAGGGCAGCCAGTTGCTCCTTGCTGAACACATCCGGCACCAGTCCGTCGCCCCGATGGTGGCGAAACACGCCGTCGTCATTCACGGCAATGCCGCAACTCTCCTGTCCTCTGTGCTGCAAGGCAAACAGAGCCAGATACGCCGTCTGGGCCACCGTGGTGGTCTGATTTTCAAATACACCGAAAACACCGCATTCCTCGTGCAAACTATCGAACATCGCTCTCTCCTATCCCGTGTGGTTGTCGCTCTTTTCTCTATTATAATACCATTAGTTGGGCGTGTAAAGGTTTGCGTAAGGTCTAGAGGTGGCGGGAGCCAACTTTTTGAACGGTTTTTTCATGATCTCGTCCATGGAAACGCCAAAATACTTGCAGTATTTCTTCAAATACCCCTCCAATTCCTGCCGGTCCGCGTCCGTTAAGGCCGTCACTTTAATGTTCGGGCTGATGTTCTCCTTGGGGAAGCTGCCCCGCACAAAGATCTTGCCCCCGTGCATGCCGGAGGCGCAGTGGGTGCCAAACAGCTTTTCGCCTCGCTTCATACCCAGTCCCAGCAGCACAATGGTACCCCCGGCCATATACTCGCCCAAGAAGGAACCGGCATTGCGACCGATCACCAGTACCGGCTTCATCTGTTCAAACTCCTTCATATGGATTCCGCCGCGGCAGGCCACATTGGTCTCTACAAAGATCTGGCCGTCCCGCATACCATAGCCCATAGCGTCGCCGGCGTGGCCGTGAATGACGATCTCGCCGCCGTTCATCGTGTTGCCCACTGCGTCCTGGCAGTTGCCAAACACCTCTACCTTGCCACCATTTAAGTAGCAAGCCATATCATTGCCCGGGGTGCCGTGCACCTGAATGGTTTTGCCTGCGTCCAGGGCGCAGCCGATATAGCGCTGACCGTTCACCGCCGTGATCGTTACCTTTTTCTTGGTGCGCAGCTCCTGCTTAATTTTGTCGTTCAGCTCTGCATACTTGCACAGTCCTGCCTCAATACTCACAGCTGCACGCCTCCTCTCAACTTGGTGATCCGGGTCTCCTTGGGGAACCAGAACAGATTGGGACTATCCATCAAATCCCCTTGCAAACCCTCCAACGGCACACCGCCGGAGATCAAAGATGTATAGATTCCGGCGTTCTCGCTGGCGTTGATGAGCACATAGCCCACCAGCTTGCCGTCCCGGAACACCAGGCGCTTGTAGGTATCGTCTGCGGCAGCCACACGGTCCGTATAGCCGTCTCCCTTAGCGTTGATCAGCCCACAGGTGCAAATGCGCAGACCGTAAAAATCAATAGCGTTCACCGCATAGGTACCGCCGACGGTCAGGTCGCCGCCGGCCATTTGGCTGCCTGCGGCACGCCCTTGCGCCACTGCATTGGGCCACAGAGCCAAGATTTTCTTACTGCCGTCCAACATGTCCACAGACACGGCGCAATCCCCGGCGGCGTAAATATCCGGGTCCGAGGTCTGCATGGTGGCCGGATCGGTGATAATCCCCCGCTCCACTGTCAGGCCCGCCGCCTCAGCCAGTGCCGTGGCCGGGCGCACGCCCACTGCCATCACCAGCAGATCGCAGGGCAGTTCCTTGCCGTTTTGCAGCACCACCCGCTGCACCGTCTTGCCGCTGCACTTGGCCCGGGTCACCGTTTGACCCAGGTGGAAGCGCAGACCGTGGTGCTCTAAATGGCGGCGCACCAGCTTGGCGCTCTTTTCATCTAAAATAGAGGGCAATACCCGACCGGACAGCTCCACCACATCTACGCTTTTGCAAATTTTGCTCAAGCCTTCGGCGGCCTTCATACCGATCAGCCCGGCACCGATCACCACGGCGCGGGTGTTCGCACTTGCCAGATCGTGCACAGTCTGGGCATCTGCCGCGGTCAAAAAGCCGCACACATTGCGCTTGCCGCTGACATTCTGCATCGGCGGCACAAAGGGCACAGAGCCGGTGCACAGGCACAGCTTATCATAGCTATACACCTTGCGCCCGCACTTAACGGTCTTTTTCGCCCGATCAATGGCGGTCACCTCTACGTCGGTGACAATCTCTATTTTTTGTTCTTTATAGTAAGCCGGGGTGCGCAAGCGCATTTGACCCCGCCGCACCAGGCCTTTTAAGTAATAACTGATAGACGGACGAGAGTACGGCAGATCCGTCTCCCGAGTCAGCAGGGTAACTGCGCCTGCCGGGTCCGTCTTGCGAATTTGCTCCGCCGCAGCCAGTCCGGCGGCAGAGGCACCGATGATCACATACTTCACTTGGCAGCACCTCCCGCTTCTACCCAAACCAAGGCTCGATTGGGGCAGCCCTTGACGCACGCCGGTTCTTCCCCGCCGCACAGGTCGCACTTGTAGGCAATATTGCCGGGCTGAATACACCCGATGGGGCACACCGCCAGGCAGGTCATACAGCCGATGCACTTGTCCGGGTCTACGGACACAATGCCGGTCTTTTTGTCTTTGTGCATAGCGCCGGTAATGCAGGCCTTCACACAGGCCGGGTCATCGCAATGACGGCAGTTCACCGCCACGGAGGCTACACGGTCGCCGTACACCTTTACCCGGCTGATGGGCGCCGGATTCTCATATTTATTGGCTGTCAGCACATCGCCGGAGGCTGAATGTGCCGTTTTGCAATAGACTTCACACAGGTGGCAGTTGACGCAAAGTTCCTCTCGTGCAAATACTTTTTTCATCTCACTGTCCTCCTTATTCCCCGGCGTGCTTAATGCCCAAAATTTGCAGTTCCCGATCAGTCAGACCAATACCACGGAGCATCAGTCTGTTGCCGCGCAGGGAGTCTACGGAGTTGATGCCCATGCCGCCCATAATCTCTTTCATCTCATGGTTCCAGGCGGAGAGCAGGTTTTCCACCCGCTGATGAGCGATCTCCGGATTCAGTCGCCGGGTCAGATCCGGACGCTGGGTGGCAATGCCCCAGTTGCACTTACCGGTGTTGCAGGTTTGGCACATATGGCAGCCCATGGCGATCAGCGGCGCAGAGGCGATATACACCGCATCCGCACCCAGAGCAATCGCCTTGATCACATCAGAGGAACAGCGGAAAGAACCGGCAGCCACCAAAGACACGGTGGAACGAATGCCCTCGTCCCGCAGCCGCTGGTCCGCAGCTGCCAGTGCCAGCTCAATGGGAATACCCACATTGTCGCGTATGCGGGTGGGCGCTGCGCCGGTGCCGCCGCGAAAGCCGTCGATTACCACAATATCCGCACCGGCACGAGCCACGCCGGAGGCGATGGCCGCAATGTTATGTACCGCTGCAATCTTAACGGAAATGGGCTTTTTGTTATCCGTGGCCTGCTTCAGCGACCAAATCAGCTGGCGCAGGTCCTCAATGGAATAAATATCATGATGCGGAGCAGGTGAAATGGCGTCCGATCCCACCGGGATCATACGCGCATTGCTGACCTCCACATTCACCTTTTCACCGGGCAGATGGCCGCCGATCCCCGGCTTGGCCCCCTGGCCGATCTTAATTTCCACAAACTTGGAGTTATTCAAATAATCCTTATGCACACCGAAGCGGCCGGAGGCCACCTGTACCACAGCACAGTCGCCGTAAGACGCCAGGTCCGGGTGCAAACCGCCCTCACCGGTATTAAACAGCGTGCCCATATTCTTGGCAGCCATGGCCAGAGATTTTTGGGCATTCAGGCTGATGGAGCCAAAGCTCATGGCAGAGAACATAATGGGCGTCTCCAACATCACCTGCGGCGGCATTTTGGTCACGGATTTGCCCTTGCGCTCCACTTGCAGCCGATCCGGTTTACGACCCAAAATGGTACGGATTTCCATCGGCTCTCGCAAAGGGTCAATAGAAGGGTTGGTCACCTGGGAGGCATTGAGCAAAATTTTGTCCCAATAAATGGGATACGGCTGCGGGTTGCCCATAGCGGACAGCAGCACGCCGCCGGTATTTGCCTGGCGGCAGATCTCTTGCTGATAGCGCGGGGTCCAGTTGGCATTATCCCGATAGTCGCACACATATTTTTCGATCCGAAGGGCGCCGGTGGGGCACAGATCCACGCACCGATGGCAGGCCACGCAATCCTGAGAATGGGACACCACGGTTTTGCCGTCCGGTCCAAAGCTGTGGCACTCGTTGGAGCACTGACGCACACAGCAGCCACAATCAATACAAAGTTCCCGATCCCGCACAATGGTAAACCGGCGGGGAATATAATTAATCATCGTCTTCCTCCTTTTCCAGTTCCAGCGGGATAAACACAGGCTCCGCACCGCTGACGGACCACACTTTTTCCGGGTGGGGGCAGATCACACGAATGGCGGACTCCTCTGAAGCGAAATACGCCCGATTGCCCTTGGTAGCCGCAGTCAGGGAGCGCAGTTTCAGCCGGTCGTTGATAGCCAGCAGTCCCTTGTTGGAGCCAAGGATCACAGAGAACGGCCCGTTCACCAAAGCGCCATTATAAATGGAGCGCAGGTTGGTAAAATACTCTTTCCGCTCCGGGTCCATACGGTCAATCTCGTCCCATTCCGGGGCCGTAAGCACATCGGCTGCCACATCAATGGGCAGCTGATGGTGACGGATCAGGTGGTCAAACAGATAAGTAATCACTTCCGTATCCGTCTGCATGGTACACACATAGCCAAACTGCTCAATATACCGACGGTTGGCGTCATAGGAGGAAATCTCGCCGTTATGCACCACAGACCAGTCCAGCAGATTAAAGGGGTGTGCCCCGCCCCACCAGCCGGGGGTGTTGGTAGGAAAGCGACCATGTGCTGTCCACAAATAGGCATCATACTGATCCAGCATGTAGAACTCGCCCACATCCTCCGGATAGCCCACAGCCTTAAAGCAGCCCATATTCTTGCCGCTGGAAAAAATAAAAGCGCCGTCGATCTCATTGTTCACATGGATCACGCACTGGGCGGTATATTCGTCCTCGTCCAGACGGGCCTCTTTCATCCGCACCTTATTGGGCTTGGCAAAATACCGCCAAATGTCCGGTCCATTCTCTATGGACGCAATCTTCTTGGTGGGAATGCGCTCGGAAACATCCACATTAAAATGCTTGAACAAAAACTCCTCGCAAGCGCCTCGTGCCTGTACCGACTGGTAAAACACATGAAAGGCAATATCCGTCTTGTGATCGGGATAAATGCCATAGGCGGCAAAACCGCCGCCCAAGCCGTTGGAACGGTCGTGCATCAAGGCAATGGACTGGATAATCTCCGACCCATTGATCGGCTCACCCTTGCGGTCAATAATGGCGGCAATGGCGCAGCCGGAGGGAATGCGCACTTCGCCCTCTCGCAGCATATTCATCACTCCTGTATCTGTATTTCTTCAAAAAACCTATACTTTATTGTACAATACTGTCGATTAACCGTCAATGTGCCCACTATAAAAATCTACAACACAAAATCAGCATAATTATAGTGAATTTCACAAAGAATTGCACTCTTCTCTGTGAATTACCACTCACTTTTGGTTCTTTTGTACAAAAAAGCGGCTTTGCCACCGTGTAATGGCAAAGCCGCGATAGGTAGGGACAATCAGTCGTCCGTGCCCTGGAGAGCGTCATAGCCCCGTGCGCCGGTGCGCACCTTTACTGCGTCCTCCACATCATAAACAAAAATCTTACCATCACCGATATTACCGGTATATAGCGCCTCTCTGGCAGCGGCGATCACCGTTTCCACCGGCACGGCGGAGATCACCATTTCCAGCTTCATCTTGGGGTTCAGGTTTAGCTCCTCGATCTCCACACCGCGGTACTTGCGCACATGACCCTTCTGGGTACCGCAGCCCATTACATTGGTCACGGTCATACCGGTAACGCCCACCGCGTTCATGGCGTCCTTCACCCGTTCCAGCTTGGCCGGGTTAAAGAGCATCACCACTTCGCTGAGCTTAGCATCCGGCTTGGTGGTATAAGTCTCTACCGGAACAGCCTTTTCTACCGGTGCAGCCGGCAAGCCGCTTTCCGTTACCGGCACGGCAGCAAAGCCGCCGCCGACAGGCATAAAGTCCGCATAGGCAGAGGGCAGGTTGTGCTCGGTGGCGTCCAGCCCCTTAATCTCTTCTTCCGCGCTGACCCGCAGACCCACGGTCTTGTTCAGAATAAAGAAAGTGATGGTCAGGGTCACTGCCGCCCAACCGGCCACAGCCGCAAAACCGATTAACTGGGTACCCAGCAGGTGCAGCCCGCCGCCGTAGAACAGACCTGTATGGGTCAGGCCGGACACTGCATAGCCCGGTGCTTTGTCCGTGGCAAACAGACCTACGGCCAGCGTGCCCCAAATACCGTTGGCCATGTGTACAGCCACAGCGCCTACCGGGTCGTCAATATGCAATTTCTTATCCAGCAGCTCCACAACCAGCACCACCAGAATACCGGCCACAGCGCCGATGATCCCGGAGCCCAAAGCGTCCGTTACATCACAGGAGGCGGTCACAGCCACCAGCCCGGCCAAAGAGCCGTTCAGAGACATGGACACATCCGGCTTGCCGTCCTTGATCCAAGTAAAGAGCATGGTGGTGCAAGTGGCCACAGCCGGCGATACGGTGGTGGTCACCAGGATAGACGCCAAAGTGGGTACATCGGTAGCCGCCGCGCCGTTAAAGCCGTACCAGGCAAACCACAGGATAAACACGCCCAGCGCGCCCAGAGTCAGGGAGTGACCGGGAATGGCTTTGGGTGTCTTTTTGCCGGTTTTTTCGTCCGTATGGTACTTACCGATCCGGGGACCGAGAAAGATGGCGCCGATCAGTGCTGCGATACCGCCCACCATGTGAATGGCGCAGGAACCGGCGTAGTCGTGGAAGCCCAGCTTTTGCAGCCAGCCATTGCCGTCCACATTCCAGACCCAGCCTGCCTCGATGGGATACACCACAGCGGAGATCACTGCTGAGTAAATGCAGTAGGCAGAAAACTTGGTACGCTCTGCCATAGCGCCGGACACAATGGTGGCCGCCGTGGCACAGAACACCAGGTTAAATACAAAGTTGGACCAGTTAAAATCCTTATAGTGGGTGAAAATGCCCAGGTTGGGCAGACCGATCACCCCGGCGATATAGTCCTGACCGCACATCAGCCCGTAGCCCAGCAGAATGAACATCACCGTGCCGATACAAAAGTCCATCAGGTTTTTCATAATAATGTTGCCGGCGTTCTTGGCTCTGGTAAAGCCGGTCTCTACCATAGCAAAGCCGCACTGCATAAAGAAAACCAGCACTGCGCCGATCAAAAACCACACGCCGAACAGCTCGCTGTTCACCGTTTCCATGATTGTTTCAAGCCCCATAAAATCCTCCTTTTCATCAAAAAAAGCTTAAAAATGGAAATAAAAAAAGAGCGCTCGAAAACAGACGTTCGAGCACTCCATTGTGCTAAAGAATGCCGACACCGCGCCAATGGCCCGGCGCCGGCAAATGACCGACCCTGTCAAAAGACAGTGCCGACCGTAAGAGAGGGCAAAATCAATACAGTACCATGTACTTGTCGATCTCCCACTGAGAGACCTTGGTGCGGTACTCGTCCCATTCATTCTCCTTGCCTTCAATATAGTTATTGAACACATGGTCACCCAGGGTTTCCTTAATAAACGGATCTGCCTTAGCGGCTTCAATAGCCTCTTTCAGGCTGCCGGGCAGGCAATCAATGCCGGCGGCTTTCAGCTCCTCGTCGGACAAACCGAACACATTGTAGTCAATGGGAGAAGCGGGGGTCATCTTTTTCTTAATTCCGTCCAGACCGGCAGCCAGGCACAAAGCCATCTCCAAATAGGGGTTGCAGGTGGGATCCGGGCAGCGCAGTTCTACGCGCGTGCCCTTGCCGCGAGCGGCAGGAATACGCACCAGGCAGGAGCGGTTGGAAGCGGACCATACCAGGTAAGACGGTGCCTCATAGCCGGGTACCAAACGCTTGTAAGAGTTCACGGTGGGGTTGGAGAACGCTGCAATGCCGCGAATATGGGCCATAATACCTGCAATGAAGTTATAAGCGGTCTCGGACAGACCCATCTCGCCGTTGGGGTCATCAAAGGCGTTCTTGCCGTCCTTCAAATAATACAGGCTCATGTTGGTGTGCATACCGGAACCGTTGATACCATAAATGGGCTTGGGCATAAAGGTGGCGTGCAGACCATGCTTGGCAGCGTAAGTCTTAACCACATGCTTAAAAGTCATTACACGGTCGGCACTGAGCATTACATCACCAAACTGGAAGTCGATCTCGTGCTGCCCCTCGGCCACCTCGTGATGGGAAGCCTCAATGGTGTAGCCCATATCCTCCAGGGCCAGGCAAATATCCCGACGGCAGTTCTCGCCGTGATCGATGGGGTTCAGGTCAAAGTAACCGCCCTCGTCGCCGGTCTCCAGGGTGGGGTTGCCGTTCTCGTCCAGCTTAAACAGGAAGAACTCGCACTCCGGGCCAACATTAAAGCCAAAGCCCATCTCGGCAGCCTCGTCCATCACCTTTTGCAGCACATTGCGGGGGTCGCCCATGAAAGGGGTCTCATTATCGGATTTATATACGGAGCAGATCAGTCGAGCGGTCTGCGCATTCTGGTGCTTTCTCCAGGGGAAGATGGTCCAAGTGTCATAATCCGGGTGCAGATACATATCGGACTCATCAATGCGAACAAAGCCGTCGATGGAAGAACCGTCAAACATACAGTCATTGTCCAGCGCCTTCTCCAGCTGGGACAGGGTGATGGCCACATTCTTCATAATGCCGAACATATCCGTAAACTGCAAGCGGATAAACTCTACATTATTTTCCTGTGCGCTTTTGATGATGTCTTCCTTTGTGTATTTACTCATAGCAAATACTCCTCTCTTAAGAAATGATAGATAGCACAGAATCTTCTTACTGCCAAAGGCAATAAAAAATGAGGGCGCTCCGCTATCAACGGAACGCCCTCGTTCTGAATACAATGCCATTATAATCACATTGTCCTGGGTTTGTCAACGGTTTTTGACAACTTTGGCAAATCTTGTAATTGGCGGCAGGAATTGTGCACGCCTTTTGTACAATATGCACAGGATAGACAGACTGTTTGCTATATGTCCAGAAATTCGGCGGGAATCACTTTTTTCGACAGATCGGTAAAATATTTCACCGTGGCACCCTTCTGCGCCTGGGTGGCGGCCAGCTCATCGGTATAATCACTGAGCTTATAGACGGAAAACACAAAACCGTTACCGCCCCGGCTGTAATGGCACACCACCGGCGCCAGTTTAGCAGAGGAGATGGTGATCTTTCCATTCTCCTTTTCGATCGTCACCTCCGCCATACCGCCGCACAGTTGGGGCAGATTGATCTGGTGGCTGATAAAATTACCCAGAGAGTAGTAGACCAGCATTTTTTTGCCGCTCTTTTCGTTGGTCACCCACGCCACCGGCTGGAGCACATGCGGGTGGCTGCCGATGACAATATCTACACCCAGGTCAGAAAACAGCTTTGTATATTCCTTCTGGTAATCGGACACCTTGTGGCTGTTCTCCGTGCCCCAGTGCGGAAAGACCATCACCACATCCGCATGCTTGCGCGCCTCGGTAATGTCCTTCCGGATCTTGTCCTTGTCCATCAAATTCACCAGCCAGGGCTTGTCCTTGGGCAAGTCAATGCCATTGGTGCCGTAGGTGTAATTCAGCAGAGCAAAGGTAATATTGTTCTTCTCATAATAAGTAATCTTGTCATAATCCGCCTGAGAGGCGTTGGTGCCCAGGTGCACCGCCTCTTTATGCTTGCCGAAGTATTCCAGCTCTTTCTCCACCCCGGCACTGCCCATATCCATAGTATGATTGGTGGCGCAGGTAAAAATATCAAACCCGGCGGCAATGGCGGCGTCGCCAATCTCCCAGGGTGAATTAAAGCAGGGATAGCCGGAATAGTCAAAGCTGCTGCCGCCCAGCACCGTCTCCTGATTGATAACGGCAATATCCGCCGGTTCAATGTACTGCTTAATATCCTGATAAAAGGCATCGTAATTCCGGCTGCCGTCCTTTTGCTCTCCGGCAGCGATTAGGGTATTGTGGATCAGGTTGTCCCCTACTGCCACCAAGCGCACCCGGGTCTTGCCCTGGGTCTCTTCCGTGTGGTCCTCCGTTTGGTTAACCACAGACACCTTGGTGGGCGCCGTAGGCTTCTTCTCATCTGCCCTGCGGGTAATGGTGCCGCTGATGGCAAAGGCAACAATTACGGCCAGTGCCACCAAAACAGGGATCAACACCTGCCACAGTTTTTTCTTCTTTTCCATATCGTCACATCCCAACTGCCAATGGGCTTTTCTTACAGTTTCCGCGTTCTGCTGTGATTATACCATACTCCTTACTTTTAGGCAAGAAAAAGCCGCTCTCCGAAAAACGGAAAGCGGTCTTTCATTTTTACTAAAGCAGCGATTACTCGGCAGCAGCCTCTGCGGCAACTTCCTCGCCGTCCTTTTTCTTCTCCTTGAGGAGAACGAACTTCTCCATGGGGAAGAGCACCACCATCTGCACAAAACCGGCAGCCAAGCCGGCAATGGTTCTGGCCAAAGGCTGAATCCAAGCCCAGTTGATCTTGGCGATAATGCCAACCAGCCAGCCCTGGAACCAGGTGGAGAACAGGATCAGCGCGATCATCAGCACAATATAAATGGCGAAGCAATACCAAGGTGCGTCAGACTTAAAGGTAGTCTTTTTGTTCTGATAGAAGCCATAGATGTTGGCGATCAGGTTGGACAGGAAGAACGGCAACAGATAGCCCCAGGTTACCACACCGCCAACAACAGAACCGTTCTGAATGGTGCCGTCGATCACATACTTGCCTACCTGCTCGATGCCCTCTTTGGTGGAGGCGTCAAAAATCACATTGGGATCAAAGATACCCTGCAGGAAAACGGGCAGCGTAGCGGTCACGCCGTCAAAAATTAACGGAAGCACATTGGCCAGCACCAGCTGGATGATCGTTACCAAGCCGGATACCACCAGGAACTTTACAAGCTGCCAAAGGGTCTTCATAAAAGAGCCCTTTTCCTCAGCGGCGTTGTCGATACCGCCAAGGCTGATTTTCTTCTTTTTGTCATCTGCCATAATTATTTTACCCCTTTCTCATGGACTGTACAAAAATAACGGGTTCATTATACTATTTTTTGGCTAAGATTGCAACCTTTATTTTACAGAATTAAAAAACGAAAGGCAGCGTGCCAATACAGCCGGTGATGGCAGCGTGCACAATGGCAACCACAGCCCATACCACCAAAGCGATCAGGCCAACGAGGATCGCCAGCACCAGAATCACCAGCAGCACCAGGATCGCCAGCACCAGCGGGCCCTTTTTACTGGGGCGCACCGGGTCGTCAAAGGCGGGCTTTTCTGCCTTTTTCGGCGCCGGGTTCTCATCATCGTACAAAGGATACAAGGGCAGCGTGGCGTTGGCGTCGCAGGGACCCGGATTCCACAGCAGCGGCTCTACCAGACCGCGCACAGAGGTGGCGCCCTTCAGCACCTTGCCGATGGAGAAGTGAATGGTGTTCAGGAACGCGTCGATCACATTCAGCAACCCACAGCAGATCTTGTACTCCCGCGTATCCGGACCGTAAGGCGAGTCACCGCAATACAGGTTCTGCACCAGCTCCAGGATAAAGTCCACTACCCGATGATCGGCAATGTCCGCAATATCTTTCTTGGACAGGCCGTTTTCTTTCTTGCACAGGCGCCAGGCTTTCTTAAAGGTCAGCTTGTTCAGCCACTTGGCAATGGGCTTAATCAGCCAGCCCAGCTTTTTGACCTTTTCGCCGGGAACGGAAAAAGCGTCTGTCATCTCTGCCAAATGGTCAATATCCGTGGCCGCAGCGTCCAGCAGCTCGGAGATCATACCGAAGAAAAAAGTGCGCATATACTGGTCAAAAGGCTTGCCGCCGGTGTCCAGCCCCGGCACATCGGTAATGGTCACCGTCTCCACATCCACTTTGGCGTGGGCCGGATCCAGCGTAATGTTGCGCATGGTGGGCGGGCAGCCGATCATAGCACCGCAGGCAATGTCATAAAAGGTGTTGCCCTTTTTGGTCTCTACCACGCTGATGTCGTGAATATGGGTGTGGCCGGTGAGCATACATTGCAGTCCGTTGTCCGCAAAAATCTCCCGGGTGGTCTCATGATTGCGCTGCATATCCCCCTTGCCGATAATGGCATAAAAAGGACTGGGGGCGATCATGGGATGATGGGTCATGGCGATCACAAACTGATCATTTTTGCGAGCGTCCTCCAGCTGATCCAGGATCCAGGCCATACAGTCGTCGCTGTACCCGGAGCCGCTCTCCCCCTCCGGCTTATAGTTGGTATCGTCATTCAGAGCAAACAGACGATAGCCGGGGGCCAGCTGCACCACATAGCTCATGCTGTCCGGGTGGGTGGCAATGGCCTCATTGGGGCCGAACTCATAGTACATCTGCCACAGATCGTGGCGCTCCTCCACCGCCGGCACCTGAATCTTTTTGTCGCCGTCATAGCCGTCGGCCACGCCGCCGTCCCGATAATCGTGGGTAGCAGTAATCACATACACCCGCTTGCCTCGCTTTTTCAAGTCCCGGAGCATTTCAATAAACTCGGCGTGAGAGGCCAGCTCTCCGTCCCGGGTGGTATCGCCGGCCAGCACCACAATATCCGTGGAAGTGTCCGCGCACAGCAAATCGAACCCGGCTTTGATCACCAGGTCGCTGTCCTTAATGACCTTTTGGCTCTTGGCCTCGGCTTTTTCGTAAGCCTTGCCCTCGGTGCCCCCCTTGCGGGAGTAGTAATGCGGATCGGTGATAAATTGAATTTTCAGCGGCGCATTGTCTGCGCCATACAACTTCGCTGCCATTGCGTTCTCCTTTATTTAATCTCTGCCTTCAGTACGCCGCTGCGCACCGTGCCCGGCAGGGTAATCTCCATACAGCCGTCACTGCGCAAAGCGTAATCCAGTTCTTGCCCATCCAAGGTCAGCCGATAGCTGTGCGCATCCGACAGGGTGAGCACAAAGGCATACTGCCCATTGTCGCCGGTGTAACGGAAGTGGACCTCCGCAGAGGTGTCCGTAAGCTTCTGGCTGTCCGTCCACACATCCAGCCCGCAGGTAAAGGTGCCCGGGCGATAGTAACAGTCCGCCCACACATTGATAGGTGCGGACAGGCCGCCGAAATTGTGGAACCAACCGCCGCGGCGGGTCTGAATACCAAAGCACTCATAGGTGTTGTAAGAGAAGTCCGTCTCTTCCTTCCACATATCCAGCGCCCGGCGGGCAATCTCAAAGGCAAATTCCGTCTCGCCCAGATCAAACATGGTCTTCCACATAAAGAACTGGTGGCTCATCCACACATTGCCGTTCCAGTAGCCGTCGTCAAAATAGTAGGAGGCTGTCATATCCACCGCGCTGATGCCGGCAGCGGACCACATTTCGTCCGGGTTCTTAATATGCGCCAGCAGACGCTCCCGCCGCGCCTCCGGGGCAGCCCCGGCAAACAGCGGATACACACCGTCCATGCCCTTGTCGTAGTTCTCCCCGGCGTCGGTGGTAAAAATGCCTTGATAGTTTTTGTCATCGTCATAGACGGAGTAGGCGTAATAGCCGCTCTTTTCATCCCAGCTGTACCGGTTCAGAGCGTCGCTCATCCGCTGAATGTCTGCGTCATAAGCGGCAATGTCCGTCTCCTTGCCCATGGCGGCAGCCACCATCTTCATGATCTTGGCGGCCCGAATGGTGTGGGAAGTAGACAGGCAGGGGCACATATATTGCTTCTTATCCTGGGCGATCATGGCCACCTGGGCGGGATAATCGTCCATACCGCTGCAAGAATACCAGTAGTCGTAAGTGGTGGTCAGGCCGTTGCCGAACTTGCCGCAGGTGGAACCGGGGGTCTTGCCGCTGATATAGTCATAATACCGCTTCATCTGCGGATACAGAGCAAACAGGGGCGCCTTGTCCTCCGTGCGGTGCAGCAGTTCCAAATACTGCACAAACTGGGTAGGCACCAGGGAGCCGTGGAGCAGAAACGCAAAGTCCGTATTCTCCGGCTGGGACAAATAAGTCTCTAAAATGTAGCGGCATTTCTCCGGGCTGAACTCCAGCACACCGGTGCCGATCACGCCACTGTCCCAGGTATAAAAGCTGTCCCAGCGCTTGCCGGGGGTGTAATGTACCACATTCTCGCCGTGCTTGTACACCGGATATACCAAGTTGGTCAGGAGTGTTGCCCGCAAGATCTCGGTAGACAGACTGTACTTCTGTCCCTCCCGATTGAACTGTACCGGAGTGGCCAGTGTCTTGGCGGCGGTGTACAGCTGCTCGTATTCTTCGGTGGTGCGTGGCTCCGCCTTGCCCTTGGACAGCACCGCATACTCTATATGCTCTGCGTGGGGGTCAATAAAGATGGAGGGCATCACCGCATTGTAATAGTAGCCCTCGTCACTTTTTTTGCGGCGGAAGGAGCGAGAAAAGGTCTCCCTTAGGTCGTCATAAGTGGGGTCGCCGTTAGACAGTCGGTTAATCAGCGCGTCCTCCAGGCTGCCGCTGTCCAGTTCCCGTCGGCGGGTCTTGGGATTGTGGGTCAAGATGGAATAGCAGCCTTCCGCGTCCTTGTAAGTTAGGGTAATGCGGGTGGCGCCGTGCACCTTTTCTTCTTCAATTTGAGGCTTGGTGTCGCGCAGCACCGTGCGGGCGCTGACTTCCTGTTCCGTGCCCGGCCGGCACAGCACCAGCACATCCAGCTCCACACCGGCGCCGCCCCGGCTCTCCAGGGTCAGGGTGTCTGCGCCGTCATAGGGCAGGGCGGTAAAGGTCAGGCTGTCACTCTCCGGCAGTTCTGCCGCTACGCCGTTGACGATAAAGGCAGCAGCACCCGGGGTCACTGTGCGATAGCGCAACAGCAAGGTAGCGCCCGTCGGTCGGAGAGACGGCAGTTTGTATACCACTTTGTCCCCGGCAGTGCAGCCAAAAGGCTCCAGCCCCAGGAAATCCACATGGTAATTCTCGCACCGGTCACCCAAACCGTGGGCGTGGTAAAAGTTGCCGTCGGCGAACTCGCCCTTGTGCATACCGTCCGGGTTCTCATTATCCCAGGGGCGGGGCTTTGCATAGGTGTACTGCGTATAATCGTTGGCATCCACCAATGCGGCATCCCCAGGCAACTGCAAGGCACAGTGCTCCGGCGCAGGGAACTCCAGTGCGCCGAAAATATTCAGAATGCAGTTTTGCGACAGGTCCGTATCGTTCACAAAGCGGCAGCGCATCAGGTAGGACTCCTCATCCAGCCGGGTGTAAGACACATCGGCATAAATTTGGTCCTTCCACATCAGCTCATAGCGATAGGAATAAAAGCGAAAGTCCTCGTCACAGCTCCACAAATGGTAACCGGACGGCACAGTCACATTGGGCACCGGGGTGGCGGAATTCCACAGGGTGGGGTGCACTACAAAATCATAGCGGGCACCTTCTGCCGCCCGATCGTCCACAATGCGGGACAGTCCCATATACTTCTTGGAATACGGTCCCCAAAGGGGCATACGGATTTGAGATTTTTTCATACGCAGTTCTCCGTTTTTTTGATTTTTTTGCAAGGATATTATCATCTTTTTGCCCGCTTTTGTCAATAGTGAACACCTTGACAAACCAAATATAATACAGTAATATCTGTCTCTTATACACATCTGACGCTGCCGACGAATAGAGAGGTGTAGATCTCGGTGGAAACCGTATCTGTAAAAAAAAAAAAAAAAGACATGACAGCAGTGTCGATAAAGGAAAGAAATGAGGTATGAACGAAAAATAGA
>OJJT01000384.1_pt1 | contig 22529 bp, 17 predicted proteins | sample 1596281 | NCBI WGS metagenome assembly OJJT01 (sample SAMEA4350145, study PRJEB24818) | metagenome | biome: human; feature: gut; material: faeces | place: Denmark | collected 2013-09
TTATTTTTGTTTTTTTTTTTTTTTCAAGCAGAAGACGGCATACGAGATTTCTGCCTGTCTCGTGGGCTCGGAGATGTGTATAAGAGACAGTTATTTGCCTGCATATGGTTAATCAGATACTACGCCATCTCAAAACAAAAAGCAGCTTTATCATCCATAAACGATGAGCTAAGAAAAGCAAATGCTGCAAAAACTGATTTTCTTTCCAGGATGAGTCATGACATAAGAACTCCAATGAACGCAATTATAGGTATGACCAACCTTGCAAAAAAAAGTGCCAATGTATCGGAAGAAACTTTAGATTATTTGGAAAAAATAAATTCATCAAGCAATTTTCTTCTAGGTTTGATTAATGACATACTCGATATGTCAAAGATTGAGAGCGGCAGTCTCAACTTTAATCCTTCGGTATATTTTTATAATGATTTTTTAAGTAACATAAGCGCCATGTTTACTCCTTTGTGCAACAATAAAAATGTGACGTTTATTATTGAAAGAGGATTAACTGAAAACACAGCGCTGTTCGTTGATAAGGTTCGTTTTAATCAAATATTTTTCAACATATTAAGCAACGCTATAAAATACACCCCAAACGGCGGAGAAGTTAAATATGAAATGAAAAATATCTTAGTTAATAATAAAAATTTATCTGCTGATTATATAATTTCCGATAACGGTATTGGGATGAGTGAAGAATTCCAAAAAGAAATGTTTAATCCGTTTGCCAGGGAACATGATGATACTAACACCACAGAAGGAACCGGTCTCGGTTTAGCCATTACAAAAAATATTCTTGATCTCATGGGCGGGAATATTAATGTAAGCAGTAAAGAAGGAAAGGGTACAACAGTAATTATTCATCTTGAAATTCCATTGGCTGCAAAAGAGCAGATTGTTACTAATAAAATAGCTGATAATTTAATAGGTGATTTAAATGGAAAAAAGGTGCTTTTGGTGGAAGACCATCCCTTAAACACCGAAATAGCAGAAAAAATTTTGGAAAATAAGGGAGTCACAGTAGTAAGCGCCAAGAACGGCCTTGACGGTTTAAATAAGTTTAGGTCATCAGACCAATATGAATTTGACGCAATTCTTATGGACATAAGAATGCCGGTAATGGACGGACTTGAGACTACAAAAAAAATAAGAAAACTTAACCGCCCTGACGCTAAAAATATACCTATAATCGCCATGTCCGCAAACGCTTATCAGGAGGATATCGAAAAATCTTTATCAGCAGGTATAAACGAGCATCTTGCAAAACCTATTAATCCGGAACTTCTGTATGCAACTTTAGAAAAATTTATTGGAAAGAATAAATAAAAATCATGCACAGCTTAAGTATATCTAAGCTGTGCATTTTTTATATTTTATTTAGTTTTTTATATGTTTATCAGGTTAATATTTCAAGCTTCAAAAATTACATAATAATAAAGTTTTAATTATTTTTATATATAGCGAAAGAAATATTTACAATTGAATTAAATTGCTGTAGAATAGCTGACAATTTACAATAAATCAGGCAAAAATGTTAAGGTTATATATCAAAAAATAAATATTAAAACTATATAAAAATGTGGTTTTGCAGGCATTGGAGGCGTAACCGAACTTGTAATGCGGAATCAAACCGACCCAATTTCACTATAAACACCTTTAATTTTTCTCTACAATTTATTGTAGTTTACCAAGAGGTGAGTTTTACAGAACTTCCTTTGTTTCACATACTGTGATTACAAAAACTTTAAACATAATTCATTATCTCAAATATTATTCAGTCCAAAAAATTATATTTATGAAAAGAATTTTAATATGATATATCAAGACATTTAACCAGAGCTTACTTTTATTTACTATACTCATATATTATCATTATATTTACCCGCTTATAAGCTGCACTGTCAGACTTACAGGCAGAAAAATACTTCAATTTAATATTATTTATCTGATATTCTCTAACGTATTTAATCATATTTATAAAATCATACTTTTGTTGACAAAAAACAAGCGTATTACTGCCGCCAGCAATACGCTTATTATGATTGAATTTATTTTTTAATGAAATAATTACTTATTATTTACTGCTGCATGAGCTGCCGCAAGCCTTGCTATTGGAACACGGAACGGTGAACATGATACATAGTTCAGACCAACTCTATGACAGAAATCAATAGTAGAAGGATCACCGCCATGTTCTCCGCATATACCTAATTTAATCTCAGGACGAGCTTCTCTGCCTGCCTCAGCCGCCATGCGAACCAGCTTACCAACACCTATTTGGTCGAGCTTAGCAAACGGATCGGATTCAAATATCTTCTTTTCATAATAGTCATTAAGGAATGCACCTGCGTCATCACGCGAGAATCCAAAAGTCATCTGCGTCAAGTCATTGGTTCCGAATGAGAAGAACTCAGCTTCTTTTGCAATTTCTCCAGCTGTTAAAGCTGCACGGGGAACTTCTATCATGGTTCCAACCTCAAAATCAAAGTCCATATTATTTTCTTCAAGAACCTTCTTTGCAGTTTCAACAACAAAACTCTTTACATATTTAAGTTCCTTAACTTCTCCAACCAACGGTATCATAATTTCAGGAACAACGTTTAATCCGTCTTTGTTGCAGGCTACAGCGGCTTCCATTATGGCACGTGCCTGCATCTCAGCGATTTCAGGATATGTTACGGCCAAACGGCATCCTCTGTGACCCAGCATTGGGTTGAATTCTTTAAGACCCTCAACAGTTGCCTTAAGGTCAGCAAATTCGAGTCCCATTTCCTTTGCCAAATCCTTTATTTCTTCATCTGTATGCGGAACAAACTCATGAAGCGGCGGGTCAAGCAGACGAACCGTCACAGGTCTGTCACCCATTACTCTGTACAGCTCTTCAAAATCTCCGCGCTGCATAGGTAAAAGTTTATCAAGAGCTGCCTTTCTTTGCTCAACAGTCTTTGACACTATCATTTCACGTATAGCGGCAATTCTGTCTTCAGCAAAGAACATATGTTCAGTACGGCAAAGGCCTATACCCTGAGCTCCGAACTCAACCGCATGTTTAGCGTCACGCGGAGTGTCAGCGTTTGTATAAACTTTAAGAGTTCTGATTTCATCAGCCCAGCCCATAAACGTTTCAAAATCACCTGCCAGCTTTGCTTCCTCTGTAGGGATTTGTCCAAGATAAACGTTACCTGTTGAGCCGTCAAGAGAAATATAGTCTCCTTCTGAAACTTTCGTATCATTCACATAGAAACAGCTGTTATCATAATCAACTTTAACATCACCGCAGCCGGCTACACAGCATGTACCCATTCCGCGGGCAACAACAGCAGCGTGACTTGTCATGCCGCCTCTTGAGGTCAAAATACCTTCAGCAGCGTCCATACCCTCAATATCCTCAGGCGACGTTTCCAAACGCACAAGAACAACCTTTTCGCCTCTTTGAACCGCTTCAACACAATCTTCAGCAGTAAAATAAACCTTACCGCAAGCAGCACCTGGTGACGCTGCAAGACCTTTTACAAACACATCAGCTTTTTTAAGTTCATCTTGAACAAATGTTGGATGAAGCAGGGAATCAAGCTGCTTTGGCTCAACCTTTAGAATAGCTTCCTCTTTGGTAAGCATACCCTCGTTAACCAAATCAACAGCTATTTTTATTGCAGAAGCTGCAGTTCTTTTACCATTACGGGTTTGAAGCATGTAGAGCTTTCCTTCTTCAATTGTATACTCCATATCCTGCATGTCTCTGTAATGGTTCTCCAATTTTGTTGCAATCTCTGTAAACTCTTTATATACCTCAGGCATATCGTTTTCAAGCTGAGCAATTGGGTTAGGTGTTCTTACACCTGCAACAACGTCTTCTCCCTGAGCGTTTATGAGATACTCTCCATACAGTTTTTTCTCTCCGGTGGATGGATTACGCGTAAACGCAACACCTGTACCGGAAGTCTCGCCCATGTTACCGAATACCATAGCCTGAACATTAACAGCAGTACCCCATGAATAAGGAATATCATTCATTCTTCTGTAAACATTAGCTCTCGGGTTATCCCATGAACGGAACACAGCTTTTATAGACTCTATCATCTGAACTTTTGGGTCCTGAGGGAAGTCTTCACCTTTTTCAGACTTATAGAACGCTTTGAACTTCTCAACCATTTCCTTGAGGTCTTCAGTTGAAAACTCGGTATCAAATGTGATACCTCTCTCCTCTTTCATCTCATCAATAATTTCTTCAAAACGTTTCTTTGAGAGTTCCATAACAACATCTGAGAACATCTGTATAAAACGGCGGTAACTGTCATAAGCGAACCTCTCATTATTTGTCTTCTTAGCAAGACCCTGAACAGCTATATCGTTTAATCCTAAATTTAATATTGTATCCATCATACCGGGCATTGACGCGCGCGCACCGCTTCTAACAGATACCAGGAATGGATTTTCTAAATCTCCAAACTTTTTTCCGACGATTTTTTCTGTCTCGGCCAAAGCCGCATATATTTGCTCTAAAATCTCATCAGATATTTTCTGTCCATCCTCGTAGTATTTTGTACACGCCTCTGTTGAAACCGTGAATCCCTGCGGAACCGGAAATCCCATTCTTGTCATTTCCGCCAAGTTAGCACCTTTGCCTCCGAGAATGTTTCTCATTGACGCGTCGCCTTCGCTGAAAAGGTATACATATTTTTTAGACATTTGTATTTTCTCCTTAAATTTAAGTTTTTTCTAACGTTATATTTTCACTAATTAAATTTTATTATCAAACTATCATTTTATCAGCTTTAAAACATATATATTATTTCCTCAGCTTATCAAAAAACTTTACCAAAGCTGATTTGCATTCTTCTTCCATTATACCGCAATAACATTCAGGCAATTTCAAACCCGGAACAAAATTCGACGCCATATAACCGTTTTCGATATCATAGGCGCCAAAAAACACGCGTCTTATTCTTGACTGAACGACAGCACCGGAACACATAATGCAAGGCTCCAGCGTAACATACATATCGCAGTCGTCAAGCCGCCAGTTATTAAGATAACGGCAAGCACTGTTAATAGCTGAAATCTCCGCATGACACAAAGCGTTCATGTACTTTTCCCTGGTGTTGTGGGCTTTTGCTATCACCACACCATTTTTTACAATCACGGCCCCTACCGGAATATCGCCCGAGGCTTCCGCCAAAGCAGCCTCATTGAGGGCAAGACGCATATATTCGTTTTCCAAACTAACCTCCGCGGCATATTTATACGCCAATATTAAAAATGACAGACACACCACAACCCGATAAAACCGCATACCCCGGAGGCTAATGAATACATCAGCCCCAAAATACGGTATCGGAAAACCTATTACAAATTAAAATTAAACAGTAAACGGCTTTATTTCATCAATAAATGAATCACAATCATCAGTCATAACCTCAACATCAATCGGCTTAGACAAATCAAGACTGAATATACCCATTATTGACTTAGCGTCAACAACGTATCTGCCTGAGATTAAGTCAACATCAAAATCATACTTTGAAACAATGTTTACAAAACTTTTTACATCGTTGATTGAAGCTAATGATACAGTAACCTTTTTCATTTCTCTCTACCTCCAATAAAATTGTTTTAACTTAATTTATTTTTATCCATTAAATTATATAATTTTATCTTGCATTAGTCAATCAAAAATACTATAATTATTGTATAATTTTCTTTAAAGATTTTTATGCAACATTTCCAGCATTTTCAAACAATGTGGCTAAAAATCTGTAAGACTTTCATTTTTCGAGAGGAAGTGACAAAAATTACAGTAAAATTTATTACACTAGGCTGTAAAACAAACATATACGAGAGCGAATCAATGGCTGAGCTGTTCAGAGAATCAGGATATGAAATAATAACCGATGACAACGCTCCTGCTGACGTCTGTGTTGTAAATACCTGTACAGTTACAGGCATGGGCGCAAGAAAATCAAGACAGCAGATACGCAGAGCAAAACGCCAAAACCCGAACGCCTTAATAGCTGTGACAGGGTGTTTTTCACAAACATCACCCGAAGAGGTCAGAGAACTTGGCGCTGATATAATAATCGGCAATAAAGGACGCTCAAAAATCGTTGAATTAGTTAAGGCTGCAGAACAAGGCAAAAAGGCAGATATTGTAGATAATATTCTAACCGAACACGAATATGAAGAACTTCCGGTCACTCATACTCAAAGCAGAGTCCGCGCCAATATCAAGATAGAGGATGGCTGCAATAACTTCTGTACTTACTGCATTATTCCATATGCTAGGGGGCCGGTGCGTTCCCGTAATATAGAAAAAATTGTCAGCGAAGCTGAGACCCTGGCTGAAAATGGGTATAAAGAAGTGGTATTGACCGGTATACATATCGGCTCATACGGCAAAGATTTAAACAATGGACTTAAACTTATAGATGTGATAGAATCTGTTAATAATGTAAAAGGCATAGAAAGAATACGTCTAGGTTCTATTGAGCCTGTAATTATCACACAGGATTTTGTCAGCCGTGCAAAGAACCTAACAAAACTCTGTCCTCAGTTTCATCTGTCCCTTCAAAGCGGTTCAAATGCAACTCTCAAACGTATGAACAGGCATTATACATCAGAAGAATTCAAAAAAGCTGTTGAACTTTTAAGAGAAAATATTCCTGACACATCAATAACAACTGATTTAATGGTAGGATTTTCGGGAGAAACACAAGATGAGTTTCTTGAATCTTATGAGTTCTGCAAATCCATTGGGTTTATGCAGATGCACATTTTTAAGTATTCTATCAGAGAGGGTACTGCCGCTGAAAAACTGCCTGACAGAATACGCGGCGAGATAAAAGAGGACCGCAGCCGGCAAATGATTGAACTGGCAGAGAATATGAAAGAAAAATTTTACAGAAAATATGAGGGAAAGATTGTTTCCATACTGGCAGAGCAGGAAAAAGAAGCTGGTATATATCATGGAACTACCCCGAATCACATGGACGTGTTATTTAATTGTCCTTCCCACAACATAGCAGGAGAGACGTTAAAAGCAAAACTCACAGAATATAAAAACGGGTTTATACATGGAGAATTACTATAAAGAAAGGATGCGTACTGAAGCCACGGCCTCAAGTACCTGGTAAAAACTATGAAAGACGGATTTATAAAAGTTGCCGCAGCCACACCGCGAATAAAAGTCGGAGATACAAACTTTAATGCTAAACAAATTATTGAAAATGTCAAAGAAGCCGCAAGTCACGGAGCAAAACTGATAACTTTCCCGGAACTATGTGTTACCGCATACACATGCGGCGACTTATTTATGCAGGACGCTTTGATTAAAAATGCTCTAAAATCTGTTTTTGAAATTGCTGACGCAACAGTAAATCTAGATATACTGATTGCCGTAGGACTTCCCCTAGCAATAGAAAGCAAACTTTATAATGCCGCGGCTATAATAAAAGACGGTGATATTCTCGGTTTTGTTACCAAAAGTCATCTTCCTAATTACTCAGAGTTTTATGAAGCACGGCACTTTAATACTTTAGATAGCAATACGACAGTCAGAATTGGATGTAAGGATTATTTTGCGGGTCCTAAATTGATATTCTGTGCGGAGTATCCCTCAGATTTTAAAGTAGGAGTTGAAATCTGTGAAGATTTGTGGGTAACAAATCCGCCTTCAGGTTACCTTTCTGAAAACGGGGCTTCTATAATTTTAAACCTCTCAGCCAGCGACGAGGTTATCTCAAAAGCTGAATACAGGAGAAAACTGGTTACTTCTCAGTCCGCCAGAGCGCTTTGCGGCTACGTATACGCGGACGCCGGAGACGGAGAATCGACAACTGATTTGGTCTTTTCCGGACATAATTTAATTGCCGAAAACGGTTCGTTGCTTACTGAATCTACACTGTTTAATAATGGAATCATATACTCAGATATAGACATAAACCGAATAATGCTGGAAAGACGAAAAATGACCACCTATACTGAGAAATTCGACAATGAGTATCAAAAAATTTACTTTTCTACAGCAGTAAACGATGCAGAACTTGAGCGGCGTTTTGACCCTCACCCGTTTGTTCCCAAAAATACTGCGGACCTAAATGAACGCTGTGAACTTATTTTCACAATGCAGGCTGAAGGTCTCAGAAAAAGACTTCAGCATATCGGCTGCAACACTGTTACAATAGGAATTTCGGGGGGGCTTGACAGCACCTTAGCGCTTTTGGTTGCCGCCAAAGCTTTTGAAATGCTCAGAATATCATTTCGCGGAATAAAAGCCGTAACTATGCCATGCTTTGGAACTACAGACAGGACTTACAACAACGCCAAAAAGTTGATTGAATATATCGGCGCTGAACTTGTGGAGATTCCAATAAACGAATCTGTCACTCAGCACTTAAAAGACATAGGCGCAGACATCAATAACCATAATACAACATATGAAAATGCGCAGGCTCGTGAGAGAACACAGGTTTTGATGGATTATTCCAACGAAACCGGCGGTATAGTCGTCGGTACAGGAGACCTCAGCGAGCTTGCATTAGGGTGGGCAACTTATAACGGAGACCACATGTCAATGTATGGAGTTAACGCCTCTATACCGAAAACATTGGTTAAATATCTTGTTAAGCATGTTGCTGATATAAGCGACCATAAACTTAAATTCACTTTGTATGATATATTAGAAACTCCGGTAAGCCCTGAGCTTCTTCCGTCTGAGGACGGCAATATATCACAGCAGACAGAAAGTTTGGTAGGCCCCTATGAACTGCACGACTTTTTCCTATTCTACTTTCTGCGCTTTGGTTTTACCAAATCCAAAATATACAGAATGGCTAAAGCCGCCTTTGACGGAACATATTCAGATAATATAATAAAAAAATGGCTTGATGTGTTCTATAAGCGTTTTTATCAAAACCAATTTAAACGCTCATGTCTGCCTGACGGCCCCAAAGTTGGAACCGTATCGCTGTCTCCTAGAGGTGACTGGAGAATGCCAAGCGACAGTGAAATAATATTTTAAACCGGAGAATAAAAATGAATATAAAAAATACAAGTCATAAGATTATCTCAATAATTACCGCCTTATTGCTGCTATTTTCATTATCAATACCCATATTGTCATTTGCGGAAACAAGTAATATTTCCGTCTATATTGACAATAAACGCGTCTCCTTTCAGGCAAATCCGTATATGGAAAACGACAGGGTAATGGTTCCTATGCGTAAAATTTTTGAGGAACTCGGAGCGGCTGTCACATGGGACGATGACACGCAAAGCGTAAGTGCGGTAAAAGGTCAAACCACGGCTATATTGGCAATCGGCTTAAATATAATGTATATAAACGGTGAACCGAACACTCTTGACAATCCACCCAATCTCGTATATGATACAACATTCGTGCCGCTCCGGGCAATTTCAGAAGCGTTGGGCTGTATTGTGGAATGGGAAAACGATAAAAATAGAGTAAACATTACTTCAGCGCCTTTAGATAATTCGGCAACGGTATTTTATCAAACCTATACAACAGTCCCTGATTTTGGAGCTTGTGTTGGTATCAGTCCAGTCTCGGTTTTGGAAAACGGAACCATATACAATTATTCAAAAACCGGGCTGGAGACAGGAGCTCAGGAAAAATACCGGTTAGTTATGACATCAAACGGATTTACTGTCTTAGAAAAAGAGAACTACTATATATATACCAAAGACAGCCTAACTGTTCTAGCCGGTTACATGGGAGATATATTCAGAATAGTTATACTTCCCCTCTAAATACTTTTATGAATATTTAGTTAACTATTAGATTGCTTTATTGACAAGCCCACAATATATGGTATAATTAGCATAGTATTTTTTGTCGAATAATGAACTCGAATTTTTATTTGATACTTGAATATATTTGAATAAGATATTTTCTGACCATAAAAATATAAAACACAAACATTACGAGGGGAATCTCAATGACAAGAAGATTTAAAGTTGTTGCTATTATAATTACTATAATAACTTTGTCCGTATCCACTTACTGCGGAGTTTTGGCGTCACAAAAACTTTCGGGCTTGTCGCTCGGAACAATTAGAAATTATTCATCTTTGGACGCGCTTGACGGAAATGTGGGTATGGTAAACGTTCTGCTTATAGGCGTAGACGACGGCGGTTACAGGAGCGATACTATAATGCTTGCCTCTCTTGACGGATACTCAAACCGAGTGAGCATATTATCAATCCCCCGTGACACAATGGTTACAATAAACGGCACTACGCAAAAAATAAACGCTACTATGGGTATAGTTCCGACCACGCCTACTGCAAGCCCTTCACCCAAACCGGAAAAGAACAGCGAGCCTACTCCGGAACCTACCCCTAAGCTTTCACAGGCTGAGCTTGACGCTCTTCCTTCAAAACTCAGCACAACAGAAGGTCACGAAGACCTACTGATAAACAAAGTAAAAAGTATAACTGGTCTGCCTGTTCATTATTTTGTAACAGTTGACTTTGACGGATTTATGGATGTTATCGAAGCCGTTGACGGAGTTGAATTCAACGTTCCTTATGACATGGATTATGACGACCCGGTGCAGGGGCTCCATATTCATCTTGAAGCAGGACAGCAGCATCTTACAGGACAGCTGGCTCACGATTTTGTCCGTTTCCGTCACAACAATGACGGTTCCGCTCCCGGTGAGTATGTAATGGGTGACGAGGGCAGAATGTATTGGCAGCAGCAGTTCTTAAAAGAACTTATAAAGCAAAAACTTAACGCACAGTATTTATCGAAAATTGATGATGTTTATGCAGTCTTCCAAAACAACGTCAGAACCAATCTGACTATGACAGAAATTATGAGAAACCTTAACGCTCTGATGAACGTCAATCTTGACGACATCACTTCATACCAGCTGCCCGGGGACTATGAATACACAAACAATCTTTGGTACTATGTACACAGCGAAAGAAAAACCGAAGAATTGGTAAATAATGTGTTCAGACCTCAAAGCCGTGAGGAATGGGAATCTTATCTCGAAAAACAAGCCGCCGAGTCTTCTCCTGAACCAGACAGCAGCAGTTCGCCCTCATCAGACGATAAGTCCGAATAACAAATATAAATTTAATATGGGATGTTGGATAGGTAAAAATCTCAACATCCCATTGTTTTATTTGCGGTAAAAGATTTATTTTAATCAAACCGGAACTAAGATGACGTTAAATCAGTCTAAATAAGAACAATAGAAATACTAAATATTTTATAAGGAGGAATTAAAATGAAAAGCATATCTAAACTAATCTGTCTTTTTTTAACTATGTCAATATTTATTACTATGTCCGGCTATGCGGCACAAAATCACACAGCATACATAAACGAAAATGGTGAGGTTATAGAGACCGGAATAGATATTATTGTTGACGGCGCAGCTCTGGATTTCAGCGGCGTTCACGAGCCTGTGATTATAGACGGACGAACCCTTATACCAATGCGCAAGCTGTTTGAAACACTGAACGCTGAAGTCTCATGGGATGAAAACGAGCAGTCAATTACAGCGTCATCAAACGGCACCACAGTAAAATTGTTTATAGATAATTCTGTTATGTATGTTAACGGAGTATCTACTGTCCTGGACACAGCGCCGAGACTGATGAAATACAATGATAATTTTGACACAACAATGGTTCCTGTAAGGGCAGTATCAGAAAGTTTTTCATGCGATGTCAACTGGGATGAAGAAAATTATTCAGTCATAATCACTACTATACCCACAGAAACCACTGCACCGCAAACCGAGCCGCCAACCGCAACCGGCGCGCCAAATATCTCTGATAAAATCCAAACTCAAAACCGGGTTGCCGTTTACGGAGAGAATATTGCATTCATAAAAGATGACGGAAGCGTTTGGGTTAGCAGTAATGGAGAAACACCTGTTAAAATATCAGGAATTGAGAATGCTGCAGCCGTAGAATTGGGCAGAAATTTTGGTTATGCCCTGCTTCAAAACGGAACTGTCTATTCATGGGGAACATCAAACGACTACGGACAGCTTGGAAGAAATGATTCCATGCTTGATAATACGCCCGGTTTAATAGACGGACTGAAAGATATTATAAAAATAGGATCCGGCACATATTTCGGAATAGCGCTCAGCAGTGACGGAACATTATACACTTGGGGCAGAAACGATAAAGGACAGCTTGGAAACGGAACTACAACGGATTCTACAGTTCCTGTTTCCGTTTCAGAGACAAAATTTAAGGATGCAGCTGCCGGTTCAGGCCATGTGGCGGCAGTCAGCACAAACGGCACAGTATATACATGGGGGGAGAACGGCGAAGGGCAGTTAGGACGCGGCAGTGAATCCAGCAAATATTTAACCTCTCCGGGATATATTAAAACTATGTACGACATAGAATCGGTCTATGCGGGACCTAACTCGTCTGCGGCAATACGAAGTGACAAGAGCATATATATGTGGGGGACGACATATTTGGGTCAGCTGGGGAAAGATGAAAAACCAATTATATTAGATAACAACGAGGAAAATTTGGTAATCACTGACAGTGATGGATATTATAAGTATGACAAGCCGCGCAGAATGCGCTATTGTTATTGGGACATTGACGAAAGGGATTATAAAGGCGGAATAATAACAACTGCCGAAACAGTATCATGCGGAGAATATCAGACGGCCGCTTTATGCGGAGACAAATTGTATATGTGGGGAGACAGTCCAAAGCTCAGTCCGAAGCTTGATTCCCAGTTTGAGCATTTCTGTGCTCAGGAATATACAAGTCTTTCAGGAATTATTGGAATATACGCCGGAGACCAAAAGACTATGTACGCTTTAGACAATAACGGAACGCTTTGGAAGCTGACTTACAATGAAAAGCAGGAATTATTCAATTTAAACTAGATACAGGAGAAAAAGATGGGCAAATCTGCACTTAGAGGATTATTAGGCAGTATATCGGTTGTGGTATTTTTATATGCACTGCTAATATCCACTTATTTTAACTATAACTCAAGCAAGCTTATATTTGTCTCGGAATTTATATTTCCGTTAGGCTGTTCAGTCATAGCCGCACTGTTTATAGACAAAGAGAGGATGTCAAAATTCTTTATCTCTGCGGCGGTTTACGTTATAGCTTCTTTGGGGCTGGTTATAGGTTTAGAAAAATATGGGTTGCTTAAATACATATACAGAATATTCTATGGGATTTCAACCGATTCGCCATATGATGAACAAAGGTTTACTATTTTAATTATGGCCGGCGCCGCAGCTCTTTTGGGTATATTTATTGCGTGCGTCATAAGTATAGTGAATACTATTCGTATTAAGAAATTAATAGATAGTTTAGAAGTGAAGTGATTTTTAATGTGGAACAAGGCTGAAAAAAGACGTTATCCTTGATTTGGGAGAACGTCTTTTATATTTTATATTTTATATTTATATTTTGTATATGATCCCATATAAAATAATTTATTAATTTGCTTATTAAAAAACTATCTATATACTTTGTATATAACCCCATATAATATTTATTATTTTACTTATAATAGGTGTTTGAACCATTTCTTTTTATTTGAGTATTCATATTATTGACATTGCAGGTTATGGAAAAATAAGAACATATGTATAATACACACTTTCAAGGAAAGTGTGGTCACACTCGTAAGAAAAAGAAACGCTTCACCTGTGACCACACCTGAAAGGTGTGTGTAATAAAAAGTTACTTGTTTTAAATAACCTACAATGTCATTATTATGAATACTCAAATAAAAGAAAAAGTACTGCTCGCTTAGGTCGCCTAACGGCTCCAAAGGGCGCTCGCACCCCGCTCATTTCATCATGAAGCCATGCTTCATGATGAAAAAAGCCCTGTCTCTTTCCCGTTGACTTTGTAAACTACCGTGAAAATAGATATTTCGAGTTCTTGTTTATTTTCTCTATCAAAAACTGTTGCTTTGGCAAACATCGGTAGGGCGGCTGTGCCGCCGCGTGAGGTGCGCAGTTGCGGAATTGTATATATAATAAAATAAGACTTCCAAATTATATGAAAGTCTTATAAATCGTTACAATTTATTCTGTCATACCAATAACTAATCCCAATGCTTTTACTTTTTTCATAGGGGATAATTTTCTAAAATATTCGATGAGTTCGAGTTCCTCAGATGATAAACTCAAATTAGTCACTTCTTTTGCTGTATAACGTATATCTGTTCTATCAAGCAGATAGTCTGCTGAAACATTTAAAATATCACACAACTTTATAAAGGTTTCAATGGAAGGTGCTGCCTCTCCGTTTTCATAGAGACTTATAGACTTCTGTGTTATTCCTAATTTTGTACTTAAATTTTCTTGTGTTAAATTTTTTTCTTCCCTTATTTTGCGTAAATTATCCATTAGTCGTCACCTTAGCCATTATTTATATTTTTTATTATACAAAAAACAACTGATAAGTCAAGAGGTATAATATATGCAATTGAATTTTAGCTACTATATTCCTATGATTAAAAGTTTTAAGTGAACTAAAACTGTCATTTCCCGAATAAACTTATAGCACTATTTATAGTTGCTTTTGGCAAACATCGGTAGGGCGCATTTATGCGCCGCGTGAGGTACGCAGTCGCGGAAATGTTAATATTTTTTATTATTGTCCTTATAACTTTCTATTAGATTAATTATTAATTCTGTATCCTTTTCATTTAGTTTTTTTATTCCTTTTATTATTTTATGTATTTTTTCAGGATACTTTATATTTTCATTAAAAAATTCATATGGCGTTATTCCAAAATATCTGCATATTTCAAAAAATTCACTCATTGACGGCATCGCTTTTCCTGATGTTATATGATTTATATATCCTTCCGAACGTCCCATATCTAAACTCATACATCTTTCTGATATGTTTTTTCTCATCCTCAGTTCTGTTATTCTTTCCCTTATATATTCTTCATACATCTTTGTTCTCCACTCTCTCTAATTTTTTTTTTATTTTTAAATTTTACCCTTAAATTTAACTTGTACTTATATTAGTATAACTAATATACTTGTCTGTTTCAGATGTACTACTTATACTTACAGAATTAGAACTTGTATTTTGCAAAACGAATATAATAATCTGAATAGAATAGGTGATAGAATTGAAAAAACGTATAGCAGGTGTATTAGCTATAATATCTTTAATAATTTTTATATTTGTAATAAATAATTATACACAGGCACGTTGGGATAAATTGCTTAATAATATAGAAAACACTCCTTCACCAACAGCTAGTGTTATGGAAAACATTCCTTTAGCGACTAATAGCATCATGGAAAATGTAACAGTTCATTTTATTGATGTCGGTCAGGGCGATTGTATATTTATTCAATTGCCTAATAACGAAACTGCTTTAATAGACGCCGGTAGTATTGATGACGGAAAAACAATTGTAGATTATATAAATAGCTGCGGCTATAACTATATAAATTACCTTATCGCTACTCACCCCCACGCCGACCATATCGGAGGTATGCCATATATAATTGAAAATTTGTCTATAGGAAAAATGTATATGCCTGAAAAAGCACATACAACCAAAACGTTTGAGAACATGCTTATTGCTATAGAAAATAAAAATGTTCCGGTTACAAAAGCCGAAAAAGGTGTCATTATTTTAAATGATGAAAAACTTAATATAAATATTCTTTCTCCGGTTAAAGACTACTATTCTGATTTAAATAATTATTCTGCAGTAATCAAAGTGGTATATGGAGACGTATCATTTTTATTTATGGGAGACGGAGAGAAAGAAGTGGAAAACGACATTTTAAATGATAATATAAAAGCAGATATATTAAAAGTTGGTCATCATGGGTCCAATACTTCATCAACTTCTCAATTTCTAAATACAGTAAAACCACGATATGCAATTATCTCATGCGGGTTAAACAATAAATACAATTTGCCGGACGATGATGTGATTTATTCTCTAGTCGACATTGGAACAGACGTCTGCCGAACAGACCGAGACGGCACAATAATTATATTTACAGATGGACAAAATATTTTTGTGTCAAAAGAAAAATAAAAAGTTTTGGTACTACAATCCTATAACTTTTGAAATTAAAGAAGTTTTGGTACTACAATCCCAAAACTTTTGAAATTAAAGAAGTTTTAGTATTATAATTACTAAAACTTCTTGGGTTAAAAACAATTTATTATTGCTTTATTCGGCTGAATGTGGTACAATTACTACCAGCTTATATTTTGTGTCTCAGCCAAAAATCTGAGACATTACGTTGAGGAGATTATTCCGGTATGAGAAAGATTTTAAGCCGTACGCGGCGGGCTGTGGACGACTATCATATGATTGCCGAAGGTGATAAAATAGCCGTCGGCGTATCAGGAGGCAAGGACAGCCTGACGCTTCTCTGCGCTCTTGCTGAACTGCGGCGGTTTTATCCTAATAAGTTTGATATTTTGGCGCTGTCCATTGATATGGGCTTTGACGGCACCGACTTTTCAAAGGTGCAGGAACTCTGTGAAAAAATCGGCGTGGAATACATAATAGAAAAAACCGATATTGCCGAAGTGGTATTTGATATAAGAAAAGAATCCAATCCCTGTTCTCTCTGCGCCAAAATGCGGCGCGGCGGAGTTAATGATTTGGCAGTGAAAAATGGCTGCAATAAAGTTGCGCTCGGGCACCATAACGAGGACGTTCTCGAAACATTTTTTCTGTCTCTGTTTTACGAGGGGCGTTTGGGCTGCTTTTCTCCTGTCACCTATCTTTCAAGAAAAGACATACATGTTATCCGTCCTCTTATCTATGTGGCTGAGGGCGATATAAAGGGATACGCCAACCGCGCGGAGCTTCCTGTGGTTTATAATCCCTGTCCCATGGACGGAAAATCGAAACGTCAGGACATGAAAGAGTTTATCAACAGCGGACAGAAGAATGATAAGTTTTTTAAGAAAAAGATACTTAATGCAATTCAGACAGGACTGCCGGCATGGCAAAAACTCAATAACTAATAATCAAATTGGAATTTGGAAAAACATATAAATTTTTTATTTTTAAAGAGATTAGGAGATGTTTTAACATGGCAAATATAAAAAGAGTTAGAAAAGCGGTTATTCCGGCAGCAGGGTGGGGAACCAGATTTCTTCCGGCTACCAAATCAATGCCGAAAGAGATGCTTCCGATTGTTGATACTCCAACAATACAATATATCGTTGAGGAGGCTGTTAACTCAGGAATTGAGCAGATATGCCTGATTACCAGCCACACCAAAAAGGCAATCGAAGACCATTTTGACAGGACTTTGGAGCTCGAAGCCCTGCTTGAAAAAGGCGGAAAAACCGAGTACCTAAATCAAATCAAATCAATTGCCGATATGGTTGAAGTTGTCGCAGTGCGCCAAAAGGAAGCTAAAGGTCTAGGGCACGCTGTTCTATGCGCTAAATCGTTTGTCGGCGACGAGCCGTTTGCTGTGCTTTTAGGAGACGACGTTGTCTATAACGACGGCACTCCATGCTTGAAACAACTTATTGACGTATATAACGAAAAAGGCGGAAGCGTTTTGGGCGTTCAGACCGTTCCGCATGAAAATATCTGCAAATATGGCTGTGTTGACGGCGAGAAACTGGGTGACAGACTGTACTCTGTCAAAGACATGATAGAGAAGCCGAAGCCTGAGGAAGCGCCGACGGATGTGGGCGTTCTCGGAAGATATGTTATCACTCCTGAGATTTTTGAAAAACTTGAGACAACAAAGCCGGGCGCAGGCGGTGAGATTCAGCTTACCGACGCGCTGAAGGCTTTAGCCAAGGAACAGGCTATGTATGCGTACGATTTTGTCGGTCGAAGATACGATGTTGGCGACCGTTTGGGATTTTTGGAAGCGACGGTTGAATATGCTCTGCGCCGTGAGGATTTAAGCGGTCAGTTTAAGTCTTATCTGAAAGGTTTGGAGCTGTAAAGGTGTCCGTCAAAAAATTTCATTCGTCTATATTTAACCGAGATAAGATTCTTAACATATTTGAACTTGCTAAAAATGATTTCAGGTCAAAGTACGCCGGGAGTGTTCTCGGCGTGCTTTGGGCTTTTATATATCCTTGTTTAACAGTCGTTCTTTACTGGTTTGTATTTCAGGTTGCATTAAAAAGCAAGACCGACGACAATGTTCCATATGTGCTTTGGCTAGTGTCGGCTTTGGTGCCATACCTGTTTTTTTGCGATGGTCTTGGCGGCTGTGCCTCAGCTCTGACTGATTATTCATATCTAGTAAAAAAAGTACGGTTTGACGTCAGTGTTTTGCCGGCTGTCAGACTTATATCAGCATTTTTTATACACGCCGTGTTTATACTGCTTCTGCTTGTTACAGCTTTGGCTTTCGGATATTTTCCAAAGATCGGGAATGTATGGCTGATATATTATGTTCTGTCTGAATCCATATTCCTTTTGGTACTGGGATATTTGCTGTCGGCTTTGACGGTGTTTTTCAAAGATATAAAAAATATTATTTCTGTTTTGACTCAGATTGGTTATTGGCTGACCCCTTTGTTTTGGAGCTCCGACAGTTTAACCCCTTGGATCAGAAATTTAATTTTTATTATAAACCCTGTCTCATATATAAGCGAGGGTTTCAGAAACGCAGTCCTATATGGAGGAACTCCGGTTGTATGGTACACCATTTACTTTTGGGGATTAGTCATTGTTCTAGACTGTTCTGCAAAATTTATATTCGGTCGGTGCCGCAGCAGTTTCTCAGATTATATATGATACAGATGCCGTATGTCATGGACTGACGTATCTTTTCGATATGCAGAATATTAAGAAGAAAAATAAAATTTTGTAAAAATACTTGACAAATATAAAATTTGGTAGTAAAATGTAGTCAATAAAGGGGAGTAGCGGTCTGTGCTTTCAGCATAGGCGTGCGGTGTCGTCAATACGACTGTAAATCGGTCCGTGCCGCACTTGGGCTAATGAATATTTCGCCAACAGCAAGACTTTTATTACACTAATGTTGTGTAATAGAGGTCTTTTTTTATTTGCACAACATAAAATTTTATATGGAGGAATGTTATATGAGGTTTTTTGAGATGACATCCGGCGCCGTCCTTGAAAACTTGCGGACAAGTGAAAAGGGTCTGACGCAGGAAAAAGCCAGGGAGAGGCTTTTGAAAAACGGTCCGAATGAAATTAAAGAAGAAAAGAAAAAAAATGTATTAGAGGTCTTCTTCTCCCAGTTTGAAGACTTGCTGGTAATTATTCTGCTTGTATGCTCAGCCGTTTCTATACTCACCGGCAACGGCGACAGCGCCGCTGTTATTCTTCTTGTTATAGTGATGAACAGTATAATAGGAACGGTGGAGCACTTTAAAGCTGAAAAGTCCCTGGCTGCGCTGAAAAATATGTCTGCTCCCCACGCAAAAGTAATAAGGGACGGAAATGTCTGTGAAATCCCTGCCCGAGAGGTCGTAAAAGGGGACATACTTATTCTGGAAGCCGGCGCTGTCGCGTCTGCCGATGGAAGAGTTATAAAAGCCGCCGGTTTGCTTGTTAACGAAAGTTCTCTGACCGGAGAGAGCGACAGCGTTCTCAAATCAGACAAGGTTTTGGACTCTGATGGTAAAGAAATAGTTTTGGGAGACCGTGTGAACATGGTTTATTCAGGTTCTCTTGTCACAGGAGGACGCGGTGTTGTGGTGGTAACCGCTACCGGTATGGAAACTGAAATAGGCAATATAGCGACCATGATAAACAAGGCGGAGTCAAAGAAGACGCCGCTCCAGAAGAGCTTAGAAAACTTTTCTAAAAAACTTACAATTGCAATTGTTATCATATGTCTGGCGGTTATGGCACTGTCAATTCTGCGCGGCGAAGAAATTCTCGACGCTATGATGTTTGCCGTGGCTCTTGCTGTTGCCGCAATACCTGAGGCGTTAAGTTCAATAGTAACAATCTCGCTTGCTATAGGAACTCAAAAAATGGCTAAGCAGAATGCCATTATCAGAGACTTGAAGGCAGTTGAGGGACTGGGATGCGTCAGCGTTATATGCTCTGACAAAACGGGAACTTTAACTCAAAATAAAATGAAGGTCAGAGAAATTTACAGAGATGGAGTCAGCCACCCGGCTGAGCGTTTTGACAGTAATGACAATCTTATTCTCCCGATGCTTTTGTGTAATGACGCAGCTTTCTCTGCCGACGGTGAATCTATCGGTGATCCGACAGAAACAGCTTTGATCGAGTTTTTCGGTAAGGAACGATGCGACAAAGTACGTTCCGCATATCCGAGGCTGGCAGAAATCCCATTTGACAGTGACAGGAAGCTGATGAGCACCCTACACAAAATAAATGGAAAGCCCACTATGCTGACAAAAGGCGCGATTGATAATTTTCTTGACCGGCTGACATCAATTGAAGTAAACGGACGCGTACGCGATATAACCAACGAGGACAAAAAAGAAATAGTACATATGAACGTCTTCTACTCTGAGCGCGGAATGCGCGTATTATGTTTTGCAAAACGTGAGTTTAGCAATAAAACAGATATTAATGAAAATGATGAAAATAAATACACATTTATTGGATTATGTGCAATGACCGACCCGCCCAGAGAGGAAAGCAAAGCGGCTGTAGCCGATTGTATCAGCGCCGGAATAAAGCCGGTCATGATTACCGGAGACCATAAGATGACAGCTATTGCAGTTGCGCGTGAGGTTGGGATTTTTAAAGACGGTGATTTGGCTCTGGACGGGGCAGAACTTGAAATGATAAGTGACAGCGAACTTTCGGAAATGCTGCCTAAGGTCAGTGTATATGCAAGGGTCAGCCCGGCACACAAGATAAGAATAGTAACACTGTGGCAGGAATTGGGACACATAGTTGCGATGACCGGCGACGGGGTAAACGACGCACCTGCATTAAAGAAGGCTGACGTTGGCGTAGCTATGGGAATAACCGGAACAGAGGTAAGCAAGGACGCTGCTTCAATGGTTTTGGCGGACGACAATTTTGCTACTATTGTCAGGTCGGTTGCCAGCGGCAGAAGCATATACACTAATATAAAAAACAGTATCATGTTTCTTTTAACAGGTAACCTTGCAGGAATAATAGCCGTATTGTACTGCGTAATAATGGGGCTGTCCGCTCCGTTTACGGCCGTTCAGCTATTATTTATAAACCTTTTAACAGATTCACTTCCGGCAATAGCTATAAGTATGGAAAAACCAGACAGAAACCTGCTTAATGAAAAACCCAGAGGAATAAACGACAGCATACTAGACAAAAAGATGATTATAAACACAAGTTTTATAGGGATTCTTATATCTATTTCAACAATAGCGGCGTATTATATAGGGCTGGAACATGGAGCAGAAACAGCCGGAACAATGGCTTTCAGCGCTCTGTGTCTGGGTAGGCTCTTCCACTGCTTTAACTGCCGCGGAAGCAAGCCCATAAACGTTCTTGGATTCGGTTCGAACCCATTTAGTATAGTGGCGTTTGCCGCCGGAGTATGTTTCCTCAGCGCCGTATTGTTTTTTACACCTATCCATGATTTGTTCTCTATTTCACTGCTAGGACCGTCAATGATAGTCGAAATAATATTTTTCGCAGTATTGCCAACTGTGATAATTCAAATATATAAAAACATAAGATACTTTTTAGGCAACAGATAATGATTGCAAAATATAGAGAATTATGATATAATCTCTATAAGCTGGAAGCCGGACAGATATTTAACCGCTGTCCGGCTTTTATTCTTTGATATGAAAAACAAAAATCTGCAGACAGCTTATATAAACCATTTATTTGGGAGAGTAAAATGATATCAGAAATCATAATTTGGGGCAAAACAATTCCTATGTATGGCGTTTTGGGAGTAACCGGAGCGCTGCTCGGCATGCTGTATATACTGCTCATGGCTCCGAAATTCGGAGCAGACAGGGAAAACTCCGTTTATATCTATGTTCTTGGCGCCGTTGGGGCAATGGCCGGCGCAAAATTGCTTTTTATTTTAGTTGAAATCCCGGATATACTGCGCGCATTAGAATCAGGAATTTCGAATCCATCTGAAATTATTTGGTCGCTGGCAAACGGTGGTATGGTGTTTTACGGCGGATTACTCGGAGGAATATCAGCGGCTTGGTGGTGTTCCAAAATTATTAAAACTAAGTTAACAGACTATTTGGTTTTATTGGTTCCCGCTCTTGCGCTGGCACACTCGATAGCAAGAATCGGCTGTTTTTCGGCCGGCTGCTGTTATGGTATTGAGACAACATCATGGATTGGCTATACATATACTAACTCGCTTGTGGCTCCAAACGGTATTCCTCTTCTGCCTATACAGCTGATAGAAGCATTTTGCGTATTTTTGATTTTTATTTTTTTAGTTTGGTACACTTCATCACCTAAACGAGAACCTTATACTTTGGCAATGTATATTATATTCTGTCTCTTATACACATCTGACGCTGCCGACGAATAGAGAGGTGTAAATCTAGGTGTGTTCCGTGTTAAATAAACAAAAAGATAAACTAAAACAACCAGT
>OJJT01000395.1_pt1 | contig 22118 bp, 19 predicted proteins | sample 1596281 | NCBI WGS metagenome assembly OJJT01 (sample SAMEA4350145, study PRJEB24818) | metagenome | biome: human; feature: gut; material: faeces | place: Denmark | collected 2013-09
TTATCAGAGTCGGCCATACAATTTCAAGTGTAATAAGATCATTTTCTCTCACTTTATGTTTCTATAATTTCTGCCTGCATGTATGTTTTTTTTTTCAAGCAGAAGACGGCATACGAGATTTCTGCCTGTCTCGTGGGCTCGGAGATGTGTATAAGAGACAGTCTAAATGCTGGAAAAGACAGGCTGCAAAAACACCGCTGATAAAATACAGGAAAAAAATGCCCACCGACTGTCCCCACAGCGTGGCAATCATCAGAAACACCCCGGAAAACACAATTCCCACTGATAGATTGCTGAACAGGGACAATACCACAAAGACCGCCAGAAACGGCCATCCTCCCGCCGGAAGGAATGCACAGGTCAGCGAAAACAAAAGGCTGCACCAGACAGCGGTCCAGAATCTCATCAGGTGCTCTCCGTTATCATAATCCAGGCGGGAATCCACTACTTCCCTGCGCAGGAAAAATCCTGACACTGCAAGTCCCAGTGCTGCCATCACGGCATCCCGCAGGGCATTTTCCACAGACAACTGTTTTCCCAAAAGTCCCAGTCCGTAGACTGCGGCACCTCCGATCAGTACCGTAAGGATCTCCGGCAGCAAAAGCCGCGAAAATCCGTTTTTCTCTTTGTTCTTCATATTTATCTGTTTCCTTTATCCGGACGTTTGTTTAATCTCGGACTTCTTTTGCTTTTGATCGTCCGGGCTTCATAGTCATCGTAAGCTTTTACGATCTTCTGTACCAGCGGATGTCTTACCACGTCTTTGCTGGTCAAGGTACAGAAGGCAATATCATCGATATTTTTCAGAACTCTGGCTGCTACATCCAGACCGGATTTTGCTCCCACGGGAAGATCCTTCTGGGAGGAGTCACCCGTTACGATCACTTTGGAGCCGAAACCGATACGGGTCAGGAACATTTTCATCTGTGCCGGTGTGGTATTCTGTGCTTCATCCAGAATAATATAGGCATTGTCCAGTGTCCGGCCTCTCATATAGGCAAGCGGTGCCACTTCGATCAGACCCTTTTCCATATTTTTGGCAAAACTTTCCGCTCCCATGATCTGATACAGGGCATCGTACAGGGGACGCAGATACGGGTCTACCTTACTCTGCAGATCACCGGGCAAAAAGCCCAGCTTTTCTCCGGCTTCAATGGCCGGTCTGGTCAGGATGATACGGCTCACCTCGTTGTTCTTAAAAGCGGTGATCGCCATGGCCATGGCCAGATACGTCTTACCGGTACCGGCCGGTCCCAGTCCGAATACGATCATGTTTTTCCGGATGGCATCCACATAAGCCTTCTGCCCCAGGGTCTTGGGCTTGATCGGCTTTCCGCTGATGGTATGGCAGATGCAGTCCGCATCCATCTCCATCAGTTTTTCCTCCTGGTCTTCTTTTCCCATTTCAATGGCATAATCCACGCTCTGTTCTTCGATCTCATTGCCGTGATCCGACAATGCGGTCAGCTGTCGTAATACCCGGGAGGCCTTCGAAACGTTTTCCTCTTCCCCGGTGATCATTACACTTCCGTTGCGGTCCACAATAGTTACCTGAAAATCCTGTTCCAGCTTCTTGATGTACGCATCCTGCATACCGAAGATCTTCTGCATCTGTTCTGTATCCATTTCCAGACGGATTGCTGTCACACTCATTTATGTCTTAATCCTCATTTCTGTCCAAATCTTCTGCTCCGGTATCCTCCGCCCGGGAATCTACCAGACTGACCGCCGCTTCCCGCAGCAAAAGTTCCCCGTGTGCGGTCCAACCGGCGCGCTTTGTTTCTATTTTAACATCTTTCGAGATTATTTGTACCCCTTTTTCATCTAAAGTTTCAAGAAAATCCATGAATTTTTTCTGTAAAACCGTTTCTGCTTCCGACACTGTATAATAATATTCAGTTTTCTGATACTCTCTGTACGTGATCCTGCCTACCATGCAGGGGATCTGCAGATACTCCAACGCTTTTACGGGACATGCTTCCAGCACGCTGTCATATTGCAAAAAATCCATTTTTTTCTCCGGTTTCCACTCCCGGTCACCGAAATGGATAAAATAAAATGTCTTTTGTCTTCCGGTGTATTTTTTCCGGATATAATCTGCCGGAAGATATGCCTGAAAGGTTCCGGTATGCTCCAGCACTATATCCGCATCCGGGGTCACCGGCCGATATTCCCTGACGGTTCCATCCTCGGCATAAATGGGGATCCTGCCTTCCACCAGAATATCTCCTTTTGCCACTTCACTGCCTATGGATACTTTCGGGACACCACAACGCACGATCATATCCGTGATCACCCCGTTGCATTCTGCCACCAGATCTTTTCCTTCCCCTGCAGCATCCTGCACGACTTCTGGAACCGACATATCGTTTTCCTTTACTTCGATCACCAGTCTGGTCCCGTCCAGACGGCCGGAGGTCCAGGTAACCTGCGAAAACTTCCGTCTTATCTGTTTTTCCAGCTCACCTATATTCAGTTCACTCCTTCGCATTCCGGTGTGAATGCCCTCCTGCTCCAGGAAGGAATAGAACACGTCATCCGTCACCTGATAATTGCCAGTCACCTGAATATCCCACACAAATAAAGACGAAATCAGCCAGAAAGCCACCGCCAGAAATAAACCTGCCAGAAACGCTTTTCTGCGCAGCATTCCCGGCACAAAAAAGGGTAGTCCATATCTTTCCGATATGACTACCCTTACTTTTGTCTTTCTGGCGATGGGCCGCAGTTCGTAAAAAGACCGCAGGCCGATGCACATGGTATAAACATCTTCCTGTTTTTCTATATTCCACAGCAATATTCCCTTATTACTGCACAGATTGATAAATCGCTGCGGTGCAAAGCCCCATACCCGGATCTTCACATAACCCTGCAGACGTTTGACCCATTCCGTCATCCTGTTAACCTCTCATCCAAATGATTATTCACGCAAATATCGCAGTGCACTGATATTTCCGCTGATCTTCATATCTTCATTGGTATAATAGTCGATGGAAAGTCTGGTTCCCTCCAGGCACACCTGACAGGTCTTGGCCTGCAAAAGGATCCGCTCTCCGGTATATTCCAGGATTCCTCTGTAATTTTCAATCCAGGCTTCGGAGTTTCCCGTCAGCGTCACCCGCAGTGCTCCCATACAGACATCCTTGGGTAACTGCAGGGAATCGATCCATTTTTCTTTTTTCGATGGCATTCTCTTCATTTTCATATAAAACTATATGAAAACGGATGCCGGAATATGTTACTGTAAAATCCCTTTGATCAGAGGTTCTGCCTCCGGCTGATGGCCGGTGATGAAATAAGCACTCCGGAACTTTTCCTTCGCCGCTTCCAGGCGTTTCTCATCATTGGCATGAAGGTATCCCAGTACCTCTCCCTTTTTCACCGCATCCCCTTTTTTCTTCTCTAAGAGGATGCCAACAGACAGGTCGATCTCACTTTCCTTGGTCTCTCTTCCGCCGCCTAAGAGCAGAGAACAAATTCCGATATCCTCACAGGCAATTTTTTCTACAAAGCCGTCTCTGTCCGCACAGACAGGAACCACCATGGATGCCTTCGGCAGAAGATCCGGATCCGTTACCGCCGCAGGGTCACCGCCCTGGGCCTCCACAAACTGCTCCAGCTTCCGTAAAGCACTGCCATCTCTGATGACATTTGTAAGCATATTTCTGGCCTCTTCGACACTCTCCGCCTTACTACCGGCAAGTAACATCCGACTTCCCAGTACCATACAAAGTTCTTTGAAATCTTCCGGGCCCTCTCCCCGCAGGGTTGCAATGGCTTCCTTCACTTCCAGGGCATTTCCCACGGCCCGGCCCAGCGGCTGATCCATATCCGAAATCACGGCAATGGTCTTACGTCCGGCATTCTTACCGATCTTCACCATTTCCTCAGCCAGAGCAAAAGCATCCTCCCTGCTCTTCATAAAAGCACCGCTTCCGGTCTTCACATCCAGTACAATGGCATCTGCACCGGCTGCCAGTTTCTTACTCATAATGGAGCTGGCGATCAGCGACATATTGTCTACCGTAGCAGTCACATCCCGCAGGGCGTACAGCTTTTTATCCGCCGGTGCCAGATCTGCGGTCTGTCCCATAATGGCAATACCGATTTTGTTCACATTTTCAATAAACTGTTCCGTAGTCAGTGAAGTAGAAAATCCGGGGAAACTTTCCAGCTTATCAATGGTTCCACCGGTGTGTCCCAGACCCCGACCGCTCATTTTGGCTACGGGAATTCCGCAGGCCGCCACCATGGGTGTCAATGCCAGAGAAGTCTTATCTCCCACACCTCCGGTGCTGTGTTTGTCTACCTTGCAGCCATGGATGGATGACAGATCCAGCATCTCCCCGCTGTGTGCCATGGCCATGGTCAGTTCGTAAGTCTCCCTCTCTGTCATCTTCTGAAAATAAATTGCCATCATCAGAGCAGACACCTGATAATCAGGAATCTCTCCACGGGTATAGCCCTCGATAAAAAAGTGGATCTCTTCTTTCGAAAGCTCTCCGCCGTTTCTTTTTTTCATGATAATGTCATACATCCTCATAGGCTTTGCTCCTGTCTGCGGCAGTAGATTTCCCTGTCCGCCTTTTATATGCCGACTTTTTTACAGATGTCACTGATACAGCATTTTTCGCAGTAAGGATGGGTTCTGGCGGTACACACTTCTCTGCCGTGATATACCAGTCTGTGGCAGAAATCGCTGCCTTCTTCGGGCGGAATGATCTTCCACAGCTCCTTCTCCACCTTTGCCGGTTCCCTGATCCCGTCCACAAGTCCCATACGGTTCACCAGGCGGATACAGTGGGTGTCTGTCACAATGGCAGGTCTGCCAAAGACATCCCCCATGACCAGATTCGCACTTTTTCTGCCCACTCCAGGCAGAGACAATAATTCGTCAAAATCGTCTGGAACCTTTCCGTCATATTTATCCCGCAGAATCTTCATGCAGGCACTGATATCTCTGGCTTTGCTGTGACCCAGGCCACAGGGCTTTACAATGGCCTCGATCTCTTCCACCGGAGCCTCTGCCAGGGCATCTACATCCGGGAACTTCTCATACAGCTTTTCCACTACGATATTTACCCGGGCATCGGTACACTGAGCTGCCAGGCGGACACTGACAAGCAGTTTCCATGCCTGATCGTAATCCAGAGTGCATCCGGCATCCGGGTATTCCTTTTTCAGACGTTCTATAATTTCTAATGCACGTTGTTTTTTTGTCATATACTTCTACTTTTACTCTTTATTTATGGTAAGGTTCGTGCTGAATGATCCGGAATGCACGATAGATCTGTTCGCACAGGATCACTCGCATCAACTGATGAGGAAATGTCATTTTGGAAAAGCTTAAGGCCAGATCCGCTCTTTTACAGACACTTGGATGCAAACCAAGCGATCCGCCAATGACAAAGCAGATATGGCTTTTTCCTCTGACAGTGCAATCTTCAATCCATGCCGCAAATTCTTCGGAAGAAAAGTTTTTACCGGCAATCTCCAGCGTAACGATCAGGGCATCCTGTGGCAGTTTCGCCAGGATCCTCGCCCCTTCTTTTTCACGGATCTGATCTTCCAGAGCCGCACTGGCTCCATCCGGTGTCATTTCATCCGTCACTTCGATGATATTTAACTTCGTATAACGCCCCAGACGTTTGCTGTATTCTTCTATGGCGTCCCGGAAAAATTTCTCCTTGATCTTCCCTACACATACGATGGATATTTTGATCATTCTTCTGCTCCGTTTGTATCCGGGAAGATCTGTTCATAGATCTTTGTGTCAATAAGGTTCTCCAGCATCTGCTGATCCAGATTCATAAACTGATGATTCATCTGGCTGCGGATTACTTCGAATCTCTTGTAATAAAGAGCCTCTTCCGGTGTATCTGCAGCATTTTCAATCTGAGCGTCAATTTTTTCCGCCGTCAGATTTTCTTCACTCCACTTCAGAAGAGTATCCACCAGAGAGTTCTCGGACTCTGCCTTTTTCTCAAAAAGCTTTGCATTCCGCATGGATACCACGCCCATGACAATGAACAGAATGAAAACAGCACTCATCACTCCGTAGAACATATAGGGGTTGCCGATGTTCAAAGGAAGTACGCCGGTAATTCCCAGGATCATGACAAGCATTCCGAGGATTCCCACCACCAGCAGTACCCAGGCAGAGGAACGATTCTCCTCTGCTTTGGCTCCACTGTTCATATAAGTAAGTCCACCCTGGGCGGAAGCTGTTTTCAGCAGTTCTCCGGGATTGACTTCCTCCGATGCTTCTTCTGTCTCCGGCATCAGGAATTCATCTACCGCAGCCTCTTCCTCAGCAGCATTTTCCGTCCGCTCTTTTTCCTGCTGTTCCAGAAATACCCGGGCAATCGTCTTCGCCTGTTTTTCCTCTTTTGCATCTACAAACAGTTCATAGACCTGCTCCGCCTCATCGAAGGAAAGTTTGCTCTTGCGGATCCCATTGTATGTAAGGAAGTCTTTCAGTTTCTCCATTTCGTCCTGTTCACCGAACAGCACGGAAGTCCAGTCCGTCAATTCTTCCTCGCTTACCAGCGTTTCTCCGCAATCGGGACATACGGTGATTCCTTCCCGATATTCGTTTTTACATTTCGGACACCATGCCATATACCAACACCATCCTTAATACTCGTAATCCAGGCAGGCTCTGTTGCCTGCCACGGATCCAATATATTCCTTTGCTGCCAGATGATCCGGATGCACCTGATAGGCAGCCAGCGCCTCAGTATCTGTAAACTCAGAGATCAGAGCCACATCCCGATTGCTGCTGTCCAGTTCATTGATGATCACTTCCACCTTTACGGCACCGGGAACCTTCTCTTTGATGGGCTCCAGTAACTCCTTGATCTTCCCGGCGGTCTCTTTCTTTTCCTGTTTTGTCAAATTGCCTTCCAGACTCCACATAACAATATGTCTTACCATGTAATCCTCCATTCCATCCTGTCTGTGGACAGGATCCGGGGTGTTTATTTTGTACTCAGATATTCGTCAATGCCTTTGGCAGCAGCTTTTCCTGCACCCATGGCAAGAATAACGGTCGCTGCTCCGGTTACCGCATCTCCGCCGGCATAGACACCTTCCTTTGTGGTCTTACCATTGTTCTCGTCCGCAATGATGCACTTCCACTTGTTGGTATCCAGTCCCTTGGTTGTAGAAGAGATCAGAGGATTCGGGGAAGTACCCAGAGACATGATCACGGTATCCAGTTCCATCACGAATTCAGATCCCGGAACCTCTACCGGACGGCGTCTGCCGCTCTCATCGGGCTCACCCAGTTCCATGCGGATGCACTTCATACCGGTCACCCATCCCTTATCATCGGAAAGAATCTCAGTAGGATTGGTCAGCAGATCAAAGATGATGCCTTCCTCTTTTGCATGATGTACTTCTTCCACTCTGGCAGGCAGCTCCTCTTCGCTTCTACGGTATACAATGTGTACCTCCGCACCCAGACGAAGTGCGGTTCTTGCTGCATCCATCGCCACGTTACCGCCGCCGACAACGGCTACCTTCTTACCATGCATGATAGGAGTTCTGGAGTCGGGATCAAAAGCCTTCATCAGGTTGCTTCTGGTCAGGTACTCGTTGGCAGAGAAGACACCGTTGGCATTCTCACCGGGGATACCCATGAACTTCGGCAGTCCGGCACCGGAACCGATGAATACAGCCTGAAAACCTTCCTCATCCATCAGCTGGTCGATGGTCACGGATTTACCTACCACCACATTAGTCTCAATATGAACGCCGAGAGATTTTACATTCTCGATTTCTTTTGCCACAACACCGGTCTTGGGAAGACGGAACTCGGGAATACCGTATACCAGTACACCGCCTGCCTCATGCAGTGCTTCGAAAATGGTCACATCATATCCCAGCTTTGCCAGATCTCCGGCACAGGTAAGACCAGCAGGGCCGGAACCGATCACAGCTACCTTCTTACCGTTCTTCTGTGCTGCGGGAGTGGGCTTGATGCCATTCTCTCTTGCCCAGTCAGCCACAAAACGCTCCAGCTTACCGATGGAGATCGGATCTCCCTTGAAGCCACGGATACATTTTCCTTCACACTGGCTTTCCTGAGGGCATACACGGCCGCAGACAGCGGGAAGGGCGCTGGATTCACTGATAATACGATAAGCCTCTTCAATGTTGCCGTTCTTCACCTGTTCAATGAACTGTGGAATCTGGATTGCTACGGGGCAGCCCTTTACACACTGTGCATTTTTACAGTTAATGCAGCGGGAAGCCTCTTCCATTGCTTCTTCTTTGTTATATCCGAGACAAACCTCTTTGAAATTGGTAGCACGTTCCTTCGCATCCTGCTCTCTGACAGGAATTCTCTTTAATACATCCATTTTATTTTAACCATGCCTTTCTGATTTATCGTGTTCAAACTTTTGTATGACTACTGGCAGTTGCCGCAGCCACCGTGATGGGTATCTCCCTCTTCCAGGGCCAGCATTGCACGTCCTTCTGCAGTCTTGTAGATCTGCTGACGTCTCATTGCCTCATCAAAGTTTACTTCATGTCCATCGAACTCCGGTCCGTCTACACAGGCGAACTTTACCTTGCCGCCGACAGTTACACGGCATGCACCGCACATTCCCGTACCGTCTACCATAATAGGATTCAGACTGACAACTGTGGGAATCTCCAGTTCTTTGGTTAAGAGACACACGAATTTCATCATGATCATAGGACCGATGGCAATACACAGATCGTACTTTTTACCTTCTGCCACCAGATCCTTGATGGTCTGGGTTACCATACCGCTTCTTCCATAGGAGCCGTCATCGGTGGTTACATACAGATTTCCTGCGACAGCTTCCATCTCCTTCTCCAGGATCAGAAGATCTTTGGTCTTGCTTCCCACGATAACATCTGCAGCAACGCCATGCTCATGCAGCCATTTTACCTGGGGATATACCGGTGCCGCACCGACACCACCAGCCACGAAGAGGATCTTCTTTGCCTTTACCTCATCCAGAGGCTGTTCTACCAGTTCGGAAGGACATCCCAGAGGACCTACGAAATCATGGAAGTATTCTCCCTCGGAAAGCTGTGCCATCAGTTTTGTACCGGCACCAACGGTCTGGAACACAATGGTTACTGTTCCTTTTTCCCTGTTGTAATCACAGATAGTCAGAGGGATACGCTCACTCTCGCTATCCATTCTTACGATGACAAACTGACCGGGTTCACAGGTCTTTGCCACTCTGTCTGCTTCTACCTCCATAAGATAGATGTTGGTTGTCAGCTCCTGTTTTTTTACGATCTTATACATTTCTCTTTTTCCGTCCCTTCTGTTAGGATTATATATCTAAACGATCACCAAGCGTATAATGGCGGCCGCTTTCGTCGGTCTGCAATTTGTACAGTTCCCGGGTATAGGCATTTACGGCGAACAGATTCCCCGTCTTTGTGACTGTCCCATCTTCTCCCCGGTAGATCTCGGCAACAACATAGAAATCATCTATCTTGTTGATGTTCGTCACATACTGATACTGATAGAGATATGCCGCAGCGGATTCATCAAAGCTTCCGGATGCTTCCGTTATTTTACCACTTTCTATGGCATAATTCACTACTTTTGTCACGGCATCCTCCGGCATAAACTCCGTGTTCATGACCAGATTGTAGCTTTTCTCCACGATCTCGCTCTTTCTTCCTTCCGCAATGCGGATAAACCGGAAGACTGATTTGCCAAGAGGCATGGGGATGGGTCCATTATACACCGTGGAATTCTGCGTAGGATCGGAACCATCCGTTGTGTAATAAACATCATATCCGTCGGTCACCTCGATATTGATTGGGAATTCATAATCCCCACTGACCGCCGTTACCTCCGGAGCACTCAGTTCCTCGATCTCAATATGGTAATTTTTGGTAACCACTGGACTACTGATCCCATTCTCATTGATGTAGACGGCTTTGATACAGTAATCACCGCTCTCTAAAAGGATGGGTGCCGTATACAGCAGACTGTGTTCTCCCGGTTCGGTTTCGTCGGTAGTATAGTAGATCTTACCACTTCCGAAAGTTGTCAGTTTCAAAGGCTGGATGCTGGTATAATATCCCTCCTGCAGACTGAATTCCGGTTCCATTGCCATATAGCTCTGGTATTTACTCATAATATTTACATTACCACAGTTCAACAACAGATCATTAATGGTCTTATAATCTTCCCTGGCCGCATAGATGGCGATCAGCTTTCCATAAGCACTTTCCAGTTGTTCGGAAGTAGCTGCGGCATCCGCAACAATCTCCCGAAGCAGATATTCATATTCCATTTTGTTGTTCTTCTGAAAATAAATATCCGCCAGTTCAAATTTTAAGGTGATGTTCCCCGGATCGATTTCCAGCGCACGTTCATAACAGGTGATCGCCTGATCGTATTCCCCGGAAGCTACATACTCTCTCGCACTCTTTATCTGATATTCAGCGGAATGATAGTGGGAATAAGAGATTCCGAAACCGGTACATACCACCGCTACTACCGCAAGCACCAGGATCAGCACAATGAATTTCCAGCGAAAGGGATGTTTTGCCGTATTTTCCAGCGGTTCTTCATCCCAGTCCTGCAATTCCGTCATGCTCTGCTGTGCATCCTGATCGTCCGTGGCATCTTCTTCCGGTGTCATTTCCCTGGCAATATCATGCAGAGTCTGCTCCATATTGTATTCAATTTCCGGTTCAAAATCGGGAACAATATGGATATCCTCCCCACAGTGCTCGCAGTAAAGCGTACCTTCTTTCATTTCCGCCCCGCAATTCGGACACTTCATATAATTATCCTCTTACTGCCTGCAAGGATACCGATTCCAGGCAGTTATTCATCAGCATAGCTATGGTCATAGGACCTACGCCGCCGGGAACCGGAGTAATGGCGCTGCATACAGGCTCCACACTGTCAAAGTCCACATCACCGCACAACTTGTTTTCTTCGTTGCGGTGAATTCCCACGTCAATGACAACCGCACCCTCTTTTACATATTCTGCCGTGATCATCTTCGGCTTGCCGACAGCCACCACCAGAATATCCGCTCTTTTGGTTACTTCTTTCAGATCTTTGGTACGGCTGTGAGCCACCGTCACCGTACCGTTCTCCCGAAGCAGCAACAATGCCATGGGCTTGCCGACGATATTACTTCTGCCTACCACCACACACTCTTTTCCGGCGATCTCAATACCGGAACGCTTCAGCAGCTGTATGACTCCTGCAGGAGTACAGGACACAAAGCCCGGCTTGCCGATGCAGAGTGCACCGACATTCTGGGGATGAAATCCGTCTACATCCTTTAAAGGAGAAATGGAATCCAGTACCTTTTCTTCGTCAATATGTTTCGGTAACGGCAGCTGCACCAGAATGCCGTTGACATCGGTTCTGTCATTTAATTCCCGGATCAGCTCCAGTAATTTTTCCTCTGTTGTCTCCTCTGGAAGTTCATATGCCAGAGACCGGATACCTACATATTCGCAGGCCTTTTTCTTGTTGCGGACATATACGGAAGATGCGGGATCCGCACCTACCTGGATCACCACCAGCGTTACTTCGCAGCCCTGCTCTTTTAACCCTGCGATTTTTTCTTTGACTTCATCTTTAATCTGTGCGGAAATAACTTTTCCATCTATTAACTGTGCCATGAGACACTTTCCTCCTTACTAGAACAAGCCTACGATCCTGCCGCTGTCATCCACATCGATATTGTAAGCAGCTGGAGCCTTGGGCAGGCCGGGCATGGTCATGACCGCACCGGTGAGCACTACAACAAAACCGGCACCGGCAGACACATAGACCTCTCTTACATTCAATTCAAAACCGGAAGGTCTTCCCAGTAACGTAGGATCATCTGACAGAGAATACTGGTTCTTTGCCATACATACCGGCAGATCACCAAAGCCAAGTTCCGTCAGTCTCTTTAACTGTTTTGCTGCCGCCGGAGCAAACACTACATCAGACGCTCCGTAGATCTCCTGCGCGATCTTTTTGATCTTATCCTGAAGAGACAGTTCATTTTCATATAAAACATGGAAGTGGTTCTCTTTTTCGTCGATTGCTTTTAATACTTTCTCAGCCAGAGCGATTCCACCCTCTCCGCCTTTCTCCCACACTTCGGAGAGTGCGAACTCACAGCCTCTTGTCTCACAGAATTCTCTGACATAAGCGGTCTCCGCCTCACTGTCGGTGATAAAAGAGTTCAGGGTAACCACTACAGGCACACCATATTTCTGAAGATTCTCAATATGTTTCTCCAGATTCACAATACCTTTTTTCAACGCTTCCAGATTCTCTGCTCCCAGATCCGCCTTTGCAACGCCACCGTTGTATTTCAGTGCACGGATGGTTGCTACCAGTACCACTGCATCAGGAGTAAGTCCTGCCTTACGACATTTGATATCGAAAAATTTCTCTGCTCCCAGATCCGCACCGAAGCCGGCTTCCGTGATGCAATAGTCTGCCATCTTCATGGCTGCCTTAGTAGCTCTGACGGAGTTACATCCGTGAGCGATGTTGGCAAACGGACCTCCGTGTACCAATGCTGGAGTATGCTCTAAGGTCTGGATCAGATTGGGCTTGATGGCATCCTTTAACAGTGCTGCCATGGCACCGACTGCTTTCAGCTGACCGGCGGTCACCGGCTCACCCTGATAGTTGTAAGCCACAACGATTCTGGACAGACGCTCCTTCAGATCCTTCATATCGTCTGCCAGACACAGGATCGCCATGATCTCACTGGCTACGGTAATGACAAAATGATCCTCTCTGACAAAGCCGTCTGTCTTGTTGCCAAGTCCTACCACAATATTACGAAGGACTCTGTCATTCATGTCCTCACAGCGCTTCCACACGATCTGCCGGGTATCGATGCCCAGATCATTGCCCTGCTGGATATGATTGTCCAGCAACGCAGCCAACAGGTTGTTGGCAGAGGTGATGGCATGAAAATCACCGGTAAAATGCAGATTCAGTTCATCCATAGGCACTACCTGTGCATAACCGCCGCCGGCAGCTCCACCTTTGATACCAAAGCAGGGGCCTAAGGACGGCTCTCTGAGCGCAATTACAGCCTTTTTGCCCATTCTGCCGAAAGCTTCTCCCATACCTACCGTGGTCGTGGTCTTACCCTCTCCTGCAGGAGTTGGGTTGATAGCTGTTACCAGAATCAGTTTTCCATTGGGACGATCCTGGATCTTACGTAAAAATTCTTCGGAAAGCTTTGCCTTGTATTTTCCGTAAAGTTCCAGGTCATCTGCTTCAATGCCAATACTTTCAGCCACTTTGGTGATGGGCTCCATTACCGCTTCCTGTGCGATTTCAATATCTGTTTTCATGTCCTTTTTCCCTCCGTTTATTCAGACAGTCTCGAACGAATGTCAGATTTCCTCCAACAGCTGTTCGAACTGTTCCATGCTCATAAGTACTTTTCTGGGTTTAGTGCCTTCTTCTTCACCTACCACGCCGTATTCGCAAAGCTGATCCATGATTCTGGCAGCACGGTTGAAACCGATTTTCAACACACGCTGCAACATGCCGATGCTGGCCTTGTCTTTATCAATAATAAACCTTGCGGCCTCCTCAAAATATTCGTCTCTGTCGTTACCGCCACCAGCGCCGCTTCCGGAGGAACCACCTGACGAGCCGATATTTTTGATCTTCTCTTCAATATCTTCTGCATAGTTGCTATAGGTATTGCCCAGTGCCTGGTTCTTGAGATAATCCACCACATCGGATACTTCCTTGTCGGACACAAAAGCGCCCTGTACTCTGGCCGGTTTGGAATACCCCTGCGGGTAGAATAACATATCGCCTTTACCAAGCAATTTCTCCGCACCGTTCATATCCAGGATCGTTCGTGAATCCACACCGCTGGATACGGAGAATGCCACACGACTGGGCATATTGGCCTTGATCAGTCCGGTGATGACATCCACACTGGGTCGCTGGGTAGCGATGATCAGATGGATACCTGCGGCTCTGGCCAACTGTGCCAGACGACAGATAGATTCCTCCACTTCGCCGGGGCATACCATCATCAGATCCGCCAGCTCGTCCACGATAATGACGATCTGCGGCATCTTCTTCGGTGCTTCCTCTCCTTCCGGAACAGGCATAGTCTCTATTTTCTTGTTATACCCCTTCAGATCACGGACATTATAATCGGCAAACTTCCGATAACGGTCTTCCATCTCACTGACGCCCCAGTGCAATGCAGCAGATGCTTTCTTGGGATCTGTCACTACCGGGATCAGCAGATGAGGAATGCCGTTATAGACACTCAGTTCCACGACCTTCGGATCCACCATGATCAGTTTCACATCATCCGGATGCGCCTTGTACAAAATACTCATGATCAGCGTATTAATGCATACGGACTTACCGGAACCGGTAGCTCCGGCGATCAGCATATGAGGCATCTTGGCAATATCCGCCACCACAGTCTTGCCCGCGATATCCTTACCTACGGCAAATGCAATATTGGAATTAAACTCCTGAAACTCTTTGCTCTCTAACAGATCCCGGAGTGCTACTGTCATGTTCTCTTTGTTCGGGACTTCGATACCGATAGCTGCCTTTCCGGGGATCGGTGCCTCAATACGAATATCCGTTGCCGCCAGATTCAGCTTGATATCATCTGCCAGGCCTACGATCTTGGATACCTTTACGCCCTGTTCCGGCTGTAGTTCATAGCGGGTAACACTGGGACCCTGGCTGATATCGGTAATCGTTACCTTTACACCGAAAGTATTTAACGTCTGCTGCAAGCGCATGGCGGTCTCTTTCAATTCTCTGGAGGAATCTCCTGTAGCTGCTTTTCCCTTCTGTAACAGGCTCAGAGGCGGAATCCGGTATTCTGCCGGAGGCTGTTTGGCCGCTTTCGCAATATCCTTATGTATCTGATCCTCTGCCAGAGAATTACCCTTTGGCGGCTCCGGTGCCGTGATTTTCGGTCGTATGCGGCTTTCCGCCGTTGCTGTCTCTGCAGGTTCCCGCACGACAGGCTCAGTCTCCGGCTGCAGTTGCCGCATATCGGAGGATGACTGCCATTCCGTAACCGGTTCCTCTACAGGCTCCGGGATATCTTCCTTGTGAATCCGGATAGATTCCGCCTGAGGTGTCAGGAGTGCTGCCTCCTCCTGCCAGGATTCTCTGCGTTCAAAAGGTTTTTTGAAGGTAGCAGCACTGGTCACTTCCTCCACGGGGATCTCCTCGTAAGGTTCTTCTGCTGCAGCCTCCTGCATGGTCACCTGATGCATTCCCGTTACCTTGATCTTATCAAAATCGCTGGAGGTCACTCTGGTCTCTTCCACAACAGGAATCTCCTGTGCATCCTCTTCATAAACGATCTCATGAATATCTTCCCGTCTTCCCACAGGCTGTGTCTCCTGCTTTTTCAGGGAAGTGTCCATCATAACACCGCTGACTTTTTTCTCTCTGCGGGGAATGGCGTTTAAGATCTGCTCATTCTCTTTCTCTTCCGCACGGAGTCTGCGCTCTTCCTCACGGATCCGTCGTTCCTCTTCCCGGATACGACGGGCTTCCTCTCTCTGGGAATTACGTTCCTCCTGTTCCTGTCTGCGGATCTGTGCATTTTCCCGTCTGCGCACTGCATCCTCTCTGGACAGTTCCCGGATCCGGTCACCACCGTTTCGCATACTGTTTAAGAAAGAACGCTCCGTTACCAGGATCAGACTGATCACAGAACACAATAAGACCACCAGAACCGTTCCTACCGTCTCCAGATAATGCAGCAACAGATAGCAGATACTTCCTGCCAGAATACCTCCGCCCTTTTTACCGGTACTGCAGTTTGTATATAACAGTTTGATATCATACTGTTCCATAGAGCCGGCAGTCCTGGCGATCAGATCACAGATCACACCGAGCATCAGAAACAATACGACACCTGCAATCATTTTGCGTACAGCGGTAGGGTTCCCCTCATTGGCGAACCAGAAAGCCACAGCCAGAAATATCACAATAGGTGCTATATATGCAGTAAATCCAAAGATACCGAATAAGACCCCGCTGATCGCATTGCCGACCGGGCCGATAATACCAAAATTACAACAAAATAATATCACCATTACCACAAACAAAACGATCAGACCGATCTCATGGAACAGTTCACTGTCCTGTGCTGTTCTCTGTGCCTGCCTGCTGCGGCTGTTTGTGGTACTTTTTCTCGTCCTATTGGAAGATGATGTTCTTTTGCCTGATGAAGATGCCATGTCATCATACTCCTAACTTCATTATAGTCATAATTAGAAGTATATCATTTTTCCATGGCCTTGTCATCCCTTTTTCTGTTCCCTTCGATCATCTTCCGAAGCCTGCAGATGGCCCGGTCGATACCTCCCACTTCGTCAATAATACCGTGGTTCACCGCTTCTTCTCCCACCAGAATGCTTCCCACATCCTTCGTTAAGAATCCGGTCTCCATCATGAGTTCTTCCAGTTTTGTCCGGCTGATTTTACAGTGTTTGCATACAAAGCCCGTGATCCGGTCCTGGATCAGTTTAAAATATTCAAAGGTCTGGGGCACACCGATCACCATGCCATTCATTCTTACCGGATGTATCACCATGGTTCCAGTGGGTACGATGAAGGAATAGTCACAACTCACCGCAATAGGCACCCCGATGGAATGACTGCCACCCAGCACCAGGGATACGGTGGGTTTGCTTAAAGATGCCAGCATCTCTGCAATAGCCAGTCCCGCCTCCACATCTCCGCCCATGGTATTTAAAAGTACCAGCACACCGCCAATTTCTTCACTGTCTTCGATGGCTGCCAGTTGTGGCAGGATATGCTCATATTTCGTAGTCTTCGAATTACCGGAGAGATTATCATGCCCTTCGATTTCACCGATAATGGTCAGCAGATGGATTTTTTCCCCGGATGCCGCATCCGACAGCGTCAGTTGTCCCGTTTTTTCAATTCTTTCGTCTCTGTGTTCTTCCGCCTCGGTCTTCGGCGCTTCCTTCTTGTTTTGATTGTTATCTTTCTGATTCTGCATGGCCTGTTTCCTCCCTGTTCCGATGATTATAAAAACAAAAAGACGATACCCGGGCTTTTGCCTTTCGTATCGTCTTTTAGTATATCCGCTTTTTTATTGTTTATGTTTAATGATCAAAATCATCGTCATCCGCTACCGGATAATCAAAATCACTGTCATCATCACCGTTCAGCTTATAATCCAGTACCTTAGGCACATGCTTTTTCGGCAGGGGCAGTGGATTTTCGATCAGCTGTATTTTTTCCGTTTCTACAGGTCCTTCCTGGAAATCCGCTGGCTCTTCCTCCGGGAATTCCTCGGTCTCCAGATCTTGTACTTTCAGTCGGCGTTTTGTGGATGCAGCTCCCACAGGAACTGCCTCAACGGTCTCAGGCAGCACCCCTTTGACTTCCCGCAGCAGTTCCATTTCGTACGGTAGAATCGCCTGTACTCCTGCGCCGGCAGCTACTGCCAATAACAGATACCATAACGTAAGTCCCGGCATATCTTCACTCAGCATTCCGCAGCCGTTTAAGATTCCAAGTGCCAGCGCCAGAGCAATCCACACGGACTGTCTCTCGTGTTCTTTCCTGCACCAGTAACTGAATGCGCCGCATGCAAGGATCGTAACCATAACGGCAGCTATAATGACCGTGGCCACCTTATCAGGCACATATGTATGAACTGCCGGCTGTTCATAGAGGGCGATCCATGTGAATCTTCCCGGGGAAAAGACTTTCCACCATGCCAGAAGTATATTTTCCATCTTCTTTCCGCTGCCCACGGCATCCAGAGCGATGCAGGCAAAAAATGCCACCACTGTACCAAATAATCCCAATGCTCCGGCACAGATTCTGCGCATCCATTTTACCTGTTGCTTTGTCTCCAGAAAAAATACAGAAAACACTACGAGCAGCAAGAGCAGTCCTGCGACATCCAGGTAGCCCAAAATTCCTATAACAATACCGCTTAAGAAAAATCCACCCACGGAACGGATACCGGGGGTGTCTCCCCGCCCCCTGAAACTATCCAGTGCTTCCACGCACACACACAGACCAATCATCCACAATAACTGATATAACGGTTCCGGTCCAAGAATCACTGCTCCAGACAGAACAGGGCATAACATCCAGTACGCAAGAGATACCACTGCAGCCACCATACCGGTCAGTTTCCGTACCGCAAAATATAAAAAGATTCCGGTCAGGATCTGCAGCACAATCTGCAATACCAGCGCCGATGTCATTTTATTACCCAAAAATACCAACAGCCCGTGCAGCACCTGCAGATAAAAGTATACCGCACCGTGTACCACCTGAGGAATCCGCGTGGTCTCGGTGACTTTCACCGCATCGAACCAGATGTTACCGGCCGCCCCGGAGATATCGTACTGCATACTCTCTCTTACACGAAGTGTGATTCCCACAGCAATCAGAGCTACTACAGCCAGTCCCTCGATAATCAGTTTCACCTGCCCTGAGCCTTCACCGTTTTGTGCCCATTTTACCCACAGAAATCTATGTAACAGAAAAACAACCAGCCCTGTCAACGCAAGCCATACACCTGCGATAACAAGGCCGATTGGGCGGGAACCACCTTCCGGCAGGAGCATGACCATTGTCGTGCCCACCAGTACGGTTCCCGCTGTCAATGCATAAATGAACCACAATATAACACTTAAAATGCCTTTTTTATAATTCATTATTTCAGTACCTTTTCGATGTTATATCTGGGACGATGTTTTACCTCAATGTAAATCTTGCCGATATACTGGCCCACCAGTCCGATGGCCATCAACTGAATACCGCCCAGGAACCAGATGGACAGGATCAGGGAAGTCCAGCCCGGTACCACATGTCCGGTACAATAAGAGATCAGCGCATAAATAGCAGCCAGAACGCTTAAAGCTACAATGATCATACCGGCACCCAGGATCATACTGATAGGCTTCACGCTGAAGGAAGAAATACCGTTGAATGCCAGTGCAAGCATCTTCTTCAGAGGATACTTGGACTCACCGGCCACTCTTTCCTTACGGTCATAGTATACACAGTCCGTCTGATAACCGATCAAAGGCATCATACCTCTTAAGAACAGATTGGTCTCCTGATACTTGGAGAACTGTTCTACCGCGCGCTTGGACATCAGTCGGAAATCCGCATGATTGTAAACAGTCTTGACCCCCATCATTTCCATGACTTTATAAAATCCCTGCGCCGTGGTACGTTTGAAGAAAGTATCGGTCTTACGCTCCTTACGGACACCGTATACGATATCACAGCCGTTGTGGAACTTATCGATCATTTCCTCGATCACAGCTACATCATCCTGCAGATCTGCATCAATGGAAACCGTCACATCAGACAGATCCATGGCAGTGATTAGTCCGGCAGTCAGTGCGAACTGATGTCCCACATTGCCGGCCAGCTTTACACCGCATACCTGCACCGGATGTGCCTGATGCTCTTCTTCAATCAGCTCCCAGGTACGATCCTTACTGCCATCATTTACAAACAGAATAAAACTGTCTTCCGCGATCTTTCCCTTATGGATCAGATCATCCAGCACACCCCTCAGTGCCTCGGAAGCAATCTTTAACACCTCTTCTTCATTATAACAAGGAACTACAATTGCAAGTTTCTCCATGCTGTTACCCCTAACCTTTCAATTTATTCGTCCCAGTTATGATATACTGCCTGAACGTCATCATCATCTTCCAGCAGTTCCAGGGTTCTCTGTAAGTTCTTCACTGCAGTCTCATCGGTCAGTGTTACATAATTCTGGGGAATCATGGTAACTTCTGCACTGATCATGGGAATTCCGGCATCTTCCAGAGCCTTGCGTACCTCTTCGAAGTTATCGGGATCAGTCAGGATCTCGAAACTGTCATCCTCTTCAGAGAAATCTTCCGCTCCGGCATCCAGAGCGGTCATCATCAGATCGTCTGCTTCCATATCACATTCTTCCTTGTCCACGATGATCTGTCCCTTCTTATCGAACATAAAGGATACACATCCGGGAGTACCTACATTACCCTGTCCCTTGGTGAATGCGCTTCTTACGTTGGCAGCGGTACGGTTGGTGTTGTCGGTAAGTGCATCTACGATGATGGCGATACCGTTGGGGCCGTAACCTTCGTAAGTCACATACTTATAGTTTACATTGCCCACATCTCCGGCTGCCTTCTTGATACCGCGCTCGATGGTGTCGTTGGGCATGTTGTTGGCTTTTGCCTTGGCAATAACGGTTGCCAGTTTGAAATTGTTGGCGGGATCGGGACCGCCCTCTTTTACAGCGACTGCGATCTCACGGCCGATAATGGTAAAAATCTTACCCTTTGCAGCATCGTTCTTTTCTTTTTTATGCTTAATATTAGCAAATTTGGAATGTCCTGACATTTTTGTTACTCCTTTGAACTTAAAGTTTCTTTCTCTTTGTATGCGTAGTCTTTACGCAATAACGCTCTTTTTATCATAGCATTATTTTCTTTTTTCTTCAAGCACTGATTGTCCGTCTTCTGCATTCTGCGGTGTTTTTTCCTCCGGAAGCTTCCGGACCAACACACTTCCTATCATTTTTTTGACCACGGAAAGGATTTTAAAGTTGTATCCCTTATAGTCCACATCGAACTGCTCGTCCGGTTCCGGGATCCGGTCCAGTCTGGAGATCAGGAAACCGTTCAAAGTCTCGAATTCTTCCTCGTCGAAGGTAATACCCAGAAGCTCTTCCACTTCCTTTAACGGAGTCTTGCCTTCCATGACATATTCGCCCTTGCCACGGTTCTTGATGTATTCCTGATCCTCATCATACTCATCCATGATATTGCCGACGATCTCCTCCAGAATATCCTCCATGGCGATCAGTCCGTCGGTCTGTCCGTATTCGTCTACCACAATGGCCATCTGCAGCTTCTGGGACTGCATTTCCTTGAACAGTTCATCGATATTTTTCGTCTGCGGCACAAAATAAGGCTCTCTGAGCAGCCCGTCCAGTTTTGCGATAGGCAGGTCCAGCTTGTCATCACTGATATGGAACCGCATGGCATCCTTCAGATGCAGGATACCGATGATATGATCAATATTCTCCTCATACACAGGGTAACGGCTGTTCTTGCCTCCCAGCATGGAAGCAATGGCATCTTTCAGTTTCGTCTCACCATCAATGGCCACGATACTTCCACGATGTGTCATGATATCCTGGGCTTCCTTGTCTCCGTATTCGAAAATGTTGGAGATCATCTCCGCCTCACTGGCCTGAATGACACCCTGCTCATGACCTTCCTGCACCATATTGATGATCTCTTCCTCGGTCACATCATTTTCATCCGTATTGTTGCGGACACCGAAGAGGAACAGGATTCCCTTGGCTGTCAGATTCACCAGCCCCGTCAGGGGTGCCAGCAGTCTGGTGATAATATAAATCGGGTCAATACAGGCATACGCCCACTTCTCCGGCTGTCTGGATGCCATTTTCCGGGGAATCAGCACACCGAAAGTCAACAGGATATAGATCATGGCAATAAAAGACAATACCGTGGCAATCCCTGAAAGCACTCCCGTAGGCACATTCTCCAGAGACATGCCTCCCACATTGATCACATGAAGTCCCTTGTCAATGGTCTGCAGCCAGATATTCAGATAAAAAGCTCCCATTAAAATATTGATCAGCGTAATAACCAGCTGTACCGTATTGATATAGATCCCCGGACGGCTGATCATTTCACTCAGCCGCATGGACCGGCGATCCTTTTCTTCCTCTGCTTTATGTAGGATCTCCTTTTCATTCAGATTGTCGATGGCGGCATCAAATCCATAGAAAAACATATCCACCAGCAACAGCAGGAAAAAGAGAAAAATGGCCACAGGCCCACTCATGTCCATATTTTATTTCATCCTTTCGTATTTTATCCTATTTTCGGATACACTATGCATCTGTCTCTTATACACATCTCCGAGCCCACGAGACAGGCAGAAATCTCGTATGCCGTCTTCTGCTTGAAAAAAAAAAAAACAAAAACACAAAAGTACTAGTTATAATTATAATATAAAATAAAATAAAAATACAAAGAACAAAATCAGTAGAATTACACGAGTAAATACGATAAATATA
>OJJT01000399.1_pt1 | contig 21956 bp, 20 predicted proteins | sample 1596281 | NCBI WGS metagenome assembly OJJT01 (sample SAMEA4350145, study PRJEB24818) | metagenome | biome: human; feature: gut; material: faeces | place: Denmark | collected 2013-09
CGTGATTCTTCACTTTTTTTTTTTTCTTTTTTTCATTTTTTTTATTTTTTTTTTTTCAAGCAGAAGACGGCATACGAGATTTCTGCCTGTCTCGTGGGCTCGGAGATGTGTATTTGTTCAAGCAGAAGACGGCATACGAGATGATAACAGTCCGTAAAGCCGGGATAGGTGCAGAAATACGCGCCGTATTTCTCCTTTTCCTCCTGCAGCCCATCCTTGATATCCGCTACCACTGCCGCCCTGAACTGAACCTTATCGCTCATGGCATGGAAGCGTTCCATCATCTCTTCCGACGGCGTCAGCCCAAGTTCTTCAAAATAGAAGGAGGTGGCCTTTTCATAAACATCCATGGCTTCCTTGAAACGCTCCATAGACATCAGGCAGTCTATCTGGCCCAGATAAAATTCCTCATACGGATAAATACTGCAGGCCCGGGTACTCAAATCCAGCAGTTCTTCAAACCGCCCTCTGCTTTTCAGAAGCGCCTCCGCTTCCCTGAGACAGTCAAAATACAATTTCTGATATTCCATGCCGGATACGGCTACCCATTCTTCCCCCGCAAGCTCAGGAAGGAACTCTCCCTGATAAATATGGCAGGCTTTTATCAGCAGGGCAATTTTCTCATCCTCGTCCATTTCCTTAAGAGCCAAACCGGCCGTCTCAAGAAAAACTTCCGTATCCAAAACAACGGGCTGTTCCTCCCGATCCCAGAAATAGCTTCCCGCTTTGATTTTAATACAATCTGCATCACCGAAGCATTCCTTCGTTTTCAGATATTTACGGAGCCTGTGAGCATTGACCCGGAGAGTCACGGTCGGATCCTCCAGCTCATCATGTCCGTAAAGCCGGCTGATGAGTTCTTTTCTGGGAATTCCTTCTTTGCCGGCAGCAAGCACACAGATGAGAAGATGTATCATCTTCGTAGTGTTTGCGTAATCCAGAACAACAGGCGTCCCTCCGCAGGAAACTGAAAAACCACCGAACATGTTAATACTGACAGTCCTTTTCTCTTTCATAGATCCTCTTCTTCCATGTCGCAGCTAAATCCATTCAACTGTTTCTAAGTTAAGTATAGAAACAATATTCCGCTTTGTCAACGAAAAGGATGTTGGTAAAAAATACAGAAGCATAGTATAATATACTTAAATCCGGCTATTTCCCGCACTTTCCCTCTGCTGGAAGGCTCCGGATATAACGTGTAAAATCTTTGCCCGATCATAATTATAAAAGGAGAAGCTTATGAAACTGGATACCATACACCATGTTGCCCTGATTTGTTCCGACTATCAGGCTTCCCGGCATTTTTACGTGGATTTGCTGGGTTTTGAAATTATCCGGGAAAATTACCGGGAGGCCAGAGGTGATTATAAGCTGGACCTGAGGCTGGGAGACTGTGAGCTTGAGCTTTTTGCCATCCCCGGCAGCCCGGCGCGTCCAAGCTATCCGGAGGCCTGCGGTTTGAGGCATCTTGCCTTCCATGTTTCCTGCATTGAGGACACAATAAGGGAATTAAACGGGCTGGGGATTGAGACGGAGCCTGTAAGGATCGATGAATTTACCCGAAAAAAAATGACCTTTTTTAAGGATCCTGACGGCCTGCCCCTGGAACTGCACGAATAACCAACATATTGTAAAAAAAGAAGGGATATGCAACAGCCCCTCCATGAAAAATGCACTCATAAATTTTAACGGTACCATAATAAATTTCTTCCTGTCCCTGAAACCATTCCAAACTGCCGCAGGAAGAACAGTGGTACAGGTATTCGCCTTTCCGGTAAAGCGCAGGGCCCCGGAAAGGCTTTTTTTCATCCACAAGGCCCAGCGCTTCCTTCAGAAAGCCTGTATCGAAGCTGTCGGCCAGCGTGCGGCCGGAATAATTCATTGACCAAATCGGTACCGCTGCCTTTTCCTGCTTTTGCCAGACCGCTTCCTCTCCGGTGAAGAGCCGTCCTCCCAGATACGTGTCCATATAAAAATAATCTTCTTCCTCATAACGGAAATCATGGGCGCCCGGCCTGCAGGGTTCTTTTTCCTCCCCGCCATTCCCGGCATAGGTCTGCCGCTTCGCCCGAAGCAGGAAATCCACCGCCTGCCATTCTGACAACCTGAGGTTTCCTTTTCATATAAAGCATGGGATAGCTCCATAAAGCATGGAATAACGCCTGCACTCTGTCATACCAGAAGCCTTTCTCCGTCCTTACACATAGCTTTCCCGGCCGCCTGATAACAGGCCGCCGGGAAGTTAATGAAAATATTACGCTTCCACAATAAGCAGATCCCAGGGTGCAACGGTCAGGATTTCTCCCTGCGTTACCGCTTTTTGGGAAAACAGCTCCCTGCCGCTTCCTCCGCAGGCACACGCCTTCGCTTCGCCGGAATAGTTCAGATAGTAGGTAATCCGCTTTCCCTTGCCATTCGTTCCTTCTCTGATAACCAGCGGGGATGGGATTTCCTGCTTCCAGGTCCACCAGCCCTTTTCCTTCCATAAAGAAGCCAGCAGAGCCTTCAGATATGCCGGAGAAGTCATACAGCCAAAATAAATCCCCAGCCCCTTACCGAAGTCCTTCCTGGTAACCGCCGCATATTTTTTCCAGGCATAATGATCGTACCCGGAAACCACCTGCGCATCCTCCGTTTCCAGCAGCTCCATGAACAGCTCCGCATTTCTTTCCTCATCCGCAAGCGCAAAGGAATCTCCCGTCAGCCTCACTCCTGATGGCGCCGTAAACTGGTGATACTTCACCCCGAAGCAGTCCTTCAGAAGATACGGCTGCACCTGGGTGCGCACCTTCACGTTTTCATCGGTAAAAGCGGTTTTAAAGGTGGCTATCACACAGCCTCCCTGTCCGGCGAAACCCCTTATCCTCTTAAGGCAGTCTTCCTGTGCAGAATAAAGGGCTGGCACAAAAAGGACGTCATAGCGCGAAAGCTCTTCCTCCTGCGTGCTCACAAAATCACATTCAATATTCATTTCATACAGCGCGTCATAAATCCATCTGACCACATCATTATAATCTGTCCTGTTTGCGCCGTTTCCGGGGAACGGGAACCATTTCAGGGCGGTCAGCGCTTCATTGCTCACCATAATTGCCACTTTATTTTCCTTTTTCAGATGCAGCAGGCTGGGGCTCAGCTCACGGAACTGCCCTCCAATCCGGCAGGCCTCACGGTACACCGCATTTTCCTCAAAATCATGGCTGAGCAGGCCCTTCCAATAGGTTTCGCAAGCATTGTGGATGGAATGCCAGTGCCAGTACATCACAGAATCCGCTCCGCTGGCAAGGTGGCTGAAGGCCTGCAGACGAAGCTGCCCTTCATAAGGCGTCCACTCCGGGAAGCCCTGCGCCTCCGTTTCAATCAGGAAATAATTGTTCTTTTTCAGGGATCTGGTCAGATCGCCGCCAAAGGCAATCTCCTTTCCGGTCAGCTTGTCCTGGCTGGGATGATAGATGTCACAGCCTGCAATGGTCACCGCCTCTGCCGCCTTAAAATGATCCACATCCGGCTGCACCCCATAGGAATAGCCCTTCCAGGCAAAGTCAAAATTATGGGTGATAAACTGGTCCGCCCTTTTATACTCCCCGACAATCTCTGCCTGGCGTTTCAGGAAATCAGTAACCAGCTGTCTCTGGAACTTCTCAAACTCACAGCCCAGGCTGCCGTTGATGGTTCCCGCCACGCTGGGAAATTCCTCCCAGGAATTAATCCGGTTGCTCCAGTAATCCAGGCCGAAATCATGGTTAAAACGTTCCAGGTCTCCCTCGTATTTTTTCCGCATATGACGAACAAACATCTGCTGCACATTTTCACTGCTCGTACCGAAATGCTTTGTCTCATTATCCAGCTGAAAACCGATGACACACCGGTAACCCGCCACAGCCTCCATCAGCCTGCGGATAATCCGTTCTGCAAAAAAACGGTAGGCCGGGTGCGTGATATCCATAATCTGCCTGGCGCCATAAGGCCGCCTGCCGCTCCTGTCCGTAACCATGACCTCCGGATAGGCCTTGGCCATCCATGCCGGAATCGCATAGGTCGGGGTGCCCACGATCACATAAAGCCCCTCCCGTTCGCAGGCATCCAGAACCTTTGTCACATGGGAAAAATCAAACACTCCCTCTTCCGGCTCCTCCGTACTCCAGGTTGACTCCGCGATCCTGATTACATTAATCCCCGCTTTTTTCATCATGCTAATATCCTTATCCAGCCGTTCATAGGGCATATACTCATCGTAATATGCCGCCCCGTATAACAATTCCTCCATAACACAAACCTCCTGTAAATTTTCTGGGCAGTTATTCTGCTTCCATCATATAAAGCTTCCTCCCCGACTGCAAGACGGATATATGTGGTCACCTGTCCACATTTGGGCAAATGCCTTTTCCTGCTGGATACGGAAATGGCCGGCAGGGCTTCTTCCCCTCCTTCAACGCCCCTGTAAAAAGCCTTAGCAATATCTTAACCATCTTTTTTATCTATTTACCCATATACGTGTTATAATACAAATAGAAAGCATACATTTTCCACAAAGAAAGAGGTGTTAATATGGCAGCAGCAATCATTATCGGCTCCATTATAGCTATTGTATGCGGAAAATACCTTCTTACTTTTATTACAATTTACAAAAACTCCGTATCTCCGCACAAACCTGGCTGACAATTCATCTGTACGAAAAAAGCAGACGGCGAAAACCATCTGCTTTTTACTGTATTCTTCGTAACTTTTCCTTCTTAAAATTCTTCTTCGTCTTCGCTTGCAGCCACAGCCGAAACAACGGAAGAAACCGCTGCAACAACAACAGCAACAATAATAATCAATAACATACCGCCCATCAAAAGCAATACTTCCATCTCCCGACGTCCTCCATTTCTCCTTTCGGCCAGGGCCCGGCGTTATCTTTCATCGGAGCCTGTCCGCTTTTTTCATTATAACATACCGCAACCTATCCTACAAGAAAAAAGACTCCGGTTTTCACTCCGGAGCCCTGCAATTTTCTCAGCGAGAAACTACTGTTATGCAATTTTGGACTTTGCCAGGTCTGCAAGCGTAGCGAATCCTTCTGCATCGTTTACTGCCATTTCAGCCAGCATCTTTCTGTTCATATCGATACCAGCCAGCTTCAGGCCGTACATAAATTTGCTGTAAGATAAACCGTTCATTCTTGCTGCTGCATTGATACGGGCAATCCACAGCTGTCTGAACTGACGCTTTCTTTCTTTACGTCCTGCGTAAGAAGAAGTGAGAGCTCTCATAACAGACTGTTTTGCTACTCTGTACTGTTTGGATCTTGCTCCTCTGTAACCTTTCGCAAGTTTTAATACTTTGTTATGTTTTCTTCTGGCACTCATGCCGCCTTTAATTCTTGCCATCTCTTAATTTCCTCCTTACGACTTATAAATACGGTAAAATCTTTTTCATATTCTTAACATTGGTTGCATCCGTAATAGCCGGTTTCCTAAGATTTCTCTTTCTCTTTGTGGATTTCTTAGTTAAGATATGGCTCTTGTAAGCTTTGGATCTTTTTAATTTTCCGGTTCCGGTAACTTTAAAACGTTTTGCAGCTGCTCTGCTTGTCTTCATTTTGGGCATAACAAAATCCTCCTATACTCATTATCCTGAAAAATCTATTTTAACTGTACGTATTAACGCTTTTCAGTTAAAAACATAGTCATTGTACGGCCCTCCACCTTGGGAGCCTTCTCAACTACCGCCACATCCGACAACATCTGTGCAAAATCTTCCAGAATATGTCTGCTTGCCTGCATATGGGCCATTTCACGTCCGCGGAACCGCAGTGTCACCTTAACCTTATTTCCTTTGGTAATGAATTTCTTCGCCGCGGTAACCTTGGTATTCATATCATTGGTATCGATATTGGGAGACATACGGATCTCCTTAATCTCGATTATTCTCTGCTTCTTCTTAGCTTCCTTCTCTTTACGTGCAAGCTCGTATCTGTACTTGCCATAATCCACAATCTTACAAACAGGCGGTTTTGCCGTAGGCGCAATCTTGACCAGGTCAAGCCCCGCTTCCTCTGCCATTTTCATAGCTTCTTTGACAGACATAACTCCTAACTGGGAACCGTCTTCCCCGACCAAACGTATCTCCCTGTCTCTGATCTGTTCGTTAATTAATAATTCGCTAATAGTCTTTCCCTCCTAAGAAACAAAGGATCCGCACCCTCCGTGCGTCCTCAATCTAAAAATAAGCAACTTTCTCCGGCACAGCCGCCGGATAGATAAACCGGAACCACCCGGTTCACCAGCCATATCCGCCGCATCTGCATAACACACAAAAAAAGCGGATAGTCAGACTATCCACTTGAATTCCCTCAATCCCTGCAGTTCCCTGCCGGTTTCCTGAACCTGTAAACACCTATGAGCCCAATCGCTATAGGGTGAGAGCGGATACTCTGCTTGCCAGTTCTGTACTCACGTACTGGTTTACTTTATCACATACAGACTCTAATGTCAACGCATTTCATTTTATTTTTTATATTTTATTTTCCGGCCTTATTAAGGAACTCCTCCGCATTATCTATGGTAACTTTATAATAAGGAAGATAGATATATTTCCCGTTCTCAAACTCCATTTCCTCCAGCCCTCTCCCGTATACAAGGGAAAACGCCAGCTTTGCCATAGCCGCCGCCTGTCCTTCCTTATCATTATATACGGTCCCGGCCAGCTTTGCATCCATAACCGCCTTCAGCCCCGCGTCCGTGCCGTCAATCCCGAAAAAAACAGGGATAGCGGATTCCGTGATATTCAGCTTCGCATAGGCGTCAATGGCTCCCAGCGCCATATCATCATTATTTGCAAGAACCAGTTCAATTTCATTGGAATGCTGTCCAATCATCTGCATCATCCGGTTCTGGGCCTGCGCCCGGTTCCAGTTGGCGATACCATAACTGAGCTTTTCCAGCTCTATCCCGTTATTTTTCAGCGTGTCCACCGCATTTTCCGTACGGATGATGGAATCCTGGTGCCCAGGCTCCCCTTCCAGCACCACATACTGGATCTTCCCGTCACGGTTGCGGTCCACCCGTCTGTCCGAATGTATCAGCTCAGCCGCAAGCTCCCCCTGCATCACCCCCGACTGTTTCGCTTTTGCCCCTACATAATAAAGCTTCTCCCACTGCATCATATCCTCAGCAACCGGCTCCCTGTTAAAAAATATGACAGGCACATCATTCTCCCTTGCCAGATCAATGATCTCCGATGGATCGGCACGATCCACCAGATTGACACACAGGACATTGCTCCCTTCATCGATCAGCGCCTTCACCTGATCGTTCTGGGTACGCTGAGAACCGGCAGCATCCCGGATCGTCACCGTTGTTTCCACACCTTCCTCAGACAGCTCATTCAGCTGTTCCTTCAGGCAGTCAAGCAATTCCCCGATAAATACATCGCTTTCATTATAGCATGCCACGCCCACATAAACCTTATCCGGCACGGCCGCCTGCCTGCCGCAGGCTCCCAAAAGCAGCGTCGCCATGAGAATTGGCAGCAATCCTGCACAATATTTCCTAACCTTCATCTAATCCCCTCATTCTACTGGCTCATCGTAAAAATGATTTCCTGATTTTCTTTGGAAAACAGCGTATCCCTGCGAAGGACGGTGTAGGAAACCGTCCGGTCATGCATTTTGTGGAAATAATGTGTAAGAATCTCCGCCGCCTCCGTCAGGCTCTGATAGCCCACATTGAATTCATCGGGCACCACCAGGCAGCCCGCAATCCCCGTATCCAGATAATAGACCGCCTCCGTGGAATTCCCGATTCCATACACCAACGCCCCATGCAGATCATTCGCGGCGGCATATTCTCCGGCCATGGTAAAGCTGTTGTCATCCAGGGCAATCACAAAATCCACAGCCGGCTGATCCTCCAGAAGCGCTTCCCCTTCTTCCGAAAATGGGGCTGCAACAGACCAGCTGATACTTGCCTCCGTGTTTTTCAGGGCCTCCAGGAATCCCCTTTTTCTCTCAAGAGCCGCCTGTGAATCCCCTGTTTTAGAGAAAATCCCCAGGACTTTCCCATCCAAGCTGCCGCTGTAATCCTTCAGCAGCTCCTCCGCCAAAGCGGCTCCCATGGCATATTGGTTCGGCTCTACAACAGGCAGCCGGGAATCCCCTCCGCTCTCAGCCGCCGTCTGCTCTGTCAGCAGCACGGGAATCCGGTTTGCCATTTTCCTCAGCATTTCTTCAGCGCCCGGTACAGGCTGCACGATGACCGCAGCCGCCCCGTTATCTATTTCCCTCTCTATCAGGCTCTTTTCCTCTTCCACCGTTAATGCGCCGCCGGTGCTGACAACAGACATCCTGACCTCCAGATCCTGCTCCGCCATTTTCAGTCCGTATTGGAAGGCCGCCCACTGATTGTCCTCAGAATCCTGGATGATCACAGAAATCCGGTCCAGCTCTTTCCCGTTTTTCTCCCGCACCATGATAAAGGCCACGGCAATCACCATGACGGTCAAAAGGGCTTCAGCCATAATAAACATCTTTTTGCTGTTCTTCATCTCCACCTGCCCCAGAGCGTATTGGCACTCTGCCCTACATCTCTTTGTTCATCATTTCATCCCGGTTGAATATATGCCCCTTCTCCAGAATCTTCCTGTTTTCTTCCGTATACGGAACTGCCGGAAGGCAGACAGAGACAGTGGTGCCCTCATCCGGTTCGCTTTCCACCGAAATACCATACTCTTTTCCAAAAAGGATCTGAATCCGGTTATTTACATTTACAAGGCCGACCCCGGAGCCATGTTTACGGACCCTGCCGCTGTCCGTAAGAAGGAAGCGCACCTCCTCCTCCGACATCCCGATTCCGTTATCCGTCACCGACAGGATGACACTGCCTTCCTGTATCCGTCCTGTCACCCGGATTTCCCCGCAGTCGTCCATGCCGCTGACTCCATAAGCTATGGCATTTTCCAGGATCGGCTGTAAAATCAGCTTTACCGTGCAGCAGGAACATACATCGGGGTCGATGTCAAATACAATGGAAAAGGAATTTTTATACCGCACCTTCTGGATGTTCATATAGCTTTCCGCATGCTGCAGCTCATCCTTTATGCTGATTACCGTGCATCCCTGGGAAAGGCTGATCCGGAAGAATTTTGCCAGCTGGGAAATCATGAATACAGCCTCGTCATTCCGTCCGCCTTCCACCATCCACGTAATGGAGTCCAGGGTGTTATACAGAAAGTGGGGATTAATCTGGCTCTGCAGCGCATCCAGCTCACTTTTCCTTCTTTCATTCTGTTCCTGGACGCTCCTCTTCATGAGCGTTTCTATTTTTTCATAGGAGCTTTGTATGGAATGTCCCAGATATCTGATTTCCGAAGAGCCGCCTATATAGATTTCCGGCTTTCCTCCCGCCTCATAGCCCATAACCGAATCATTCAGCCTGCATATTGGGCTGGATATCCTGACCGAAACCACCCGGTAAATAATTACAAGGGTCATTACCATCAGCAGCATAAGCATGACGATAAAATACCGGACATTAATCATGCCGTGGGTAAATGTGGAATCGGGAATCACACCGACCAGCTTCCAGCCGGTATAGCTTATGGTATTTACAATTACCGTCCTGCGCTCCCCTTCAAAGGTTTCCTCGCAGACGCCGTCCCTGTATTTTGCAGCCGCCGCGCTGTTTTCGCTCGCAATCCCGTCGCTTATCTGAATCTGGCGCGGATGGTAGATAATCTGCCCGTTGCTGTCGCACAGATAATAATACTGCCCGTTATTTAACGTATTGATCTGCCTCATCATACGGGAAATGCTGAAATAATCCATATCCACAAGCAATACGCCTATCTGCGGATCCCCGTGTATGGTAAACTCCGCAACCCGGCTCAGGGAAATCACCCAATAATAACGGAGCGTGCCGTCGTCAAACAGGTTCTGGATATGAGGCGTGGAAAAATGCATGTTTTCCATTTTCTCCATGGCCTGTATATACCAGCCCTGCCTGGTGACGTTGGGATCCTCCTTCTGGCTGGCAACCGGCTCCGCCGCAATCAGGCTCCCGCTGCCGTTGTACACGGCAATGCTGCGCAGATTCCCCTTGTTGGCCTCGTATAAAAGATCCATTCCCTGCTGAATCACATCGCTCTGATCGGAAAAGTCATTCTCTTTTATGACATTATAATAGACCGCATCCGAAATCTGCCGCATGCTGACCAGGTAATCCTCCAGATTTTCCCCTGCCTGCTCCATCAGCTTTTCCGTACTCTGTATCGTTTTCCCCCGGGACAGGGTAGAAAACCTGAAGTACATCACAATTCCCAGAATCAGCATAATTGAAATGGATATTACGGAAAACACCAGCATAATTGTGGATTGAATCCCTCTGGACTTATTTTTTTTCATACGCCGGAAATATTTATTTCTCACATGAGCCATGCTCCATTCTGTACTTTGAAGGGGATACGCCGAACCTCCGTTTAAACACATAGCTGAAATAATTGGGATCGGTATAACCTACGTTCTTTGCAATGATATAGCTTTTTTCATTTGTTTCAATCAGCATCCTTGACGCCCGATCCATCCGGTATTCCGTCAGATAGCCAATAAAGGAGTTTCCCGTCTCCTTCTTAAAAACAGTGGAAAAATAGGAATTGGACACGCCCAGAATCTCGCAGATATTATCCAGTGAAAATTCTTCATCCGAATAATGGCTGCCCACATATTCCTTTGCCTTAAATACAAAGGACTGGGTTGATTTGCTCCGCGCGCTGATTAAAGTTTCCCGAAACAAAAGACAGATGCCGATAAGCCATGCCAGCAGCGCCTCCGGTTCCAAATCCAGAAGCCGCAGGTACAGATTCCTGATATTCCCGGCAAAATCCGGGACATCAATATCATTATTCACCGCAAATCTGTACAGGGCGCTTATCAAATCCATCAGGGCGATATGATACTGCTGCAGGGATTGGGCCGGGCAGGATATATGCTTCATATAGCGCTTGACCGCTCCCACGATATCCTCCTTGGAATTCAGGCGGATCATGCCGAACAGGCTAAACAGCTCCGTATCAGGCGTGCCGTCCGGTTTGCTTATTTCGTGAGGCGCAATCTCCTTCATATTGATGGCCCTGGAAACGCCGTAGATAACCCGGTAAGAAACAGCTTCCCTCGCGCTGCTGTAGGACTGGGATAAACCGGTGAGCCGCTCACAGACCTGTCCGATCCCCACAGTGACAACCGCGCCGATGATACGCCGTGCATATCTGCAGAACCTGTCGCATTCATCCGTCAGCTCCGGCACTTCATTTTTACTCTGAAGCTGCGCAATTAAAACTGTGTTTTCCAGATAGGAAAAGCATTTTGCCTGCCATTTTTCTCCCAGATGCTCCCTGGCCTGCTTCTGGACGGACGCGGCCAGCAGCAGCGGATTCATGTTCTCCGGCACCTGGCTGGAGGATGTGTGCACCACAAGACAGCAGTAAAAAGGTCCCTCAAAGGAAATCTGATAATTGGACAGATATCTGGGGATTTCCTCCTCGCGCAGCCTGCCCTCAATCAGCGTGGAATAGAAGTTTGCCTGCAGGAACGGAAGCGAATCCATATAGTACTTCTGCAGGACCGCCGCGTTGCGCTTTTCACTGATTTCCTGATCCAGCTTTATTTTCAGCTGGGTGAAAACATTGATGAGCTCCGTAGAGTTTACAGGCTTGAGAATATATTCCTCCACCTCCAGATGGACGGCCTCTTTTGCATATTCAAACTCATCAAAGCCTGTGAGGAAAAGGATTTTGGTGGTGGTAAACTCCGCCTTAATACGTTTTGCCAGCTCCATGCCGTCCATATAAGGCATTTTGATATCCGTCAAAACCACATCCGGCTGAAACTCCTCCACCATTTCCAGCGCCTTGACACCATTGTTGGCAAATCCGATGACGGAGAAGCCCAGTCCCTCCCAATTAATTTTCCTTCTGATGGCCTTGATGACCTCTTCCTCATCGTCCGCCAGAAGCACCGTATATGTATCCATATTTATTCTCCATATGCATGTATCCGGGCGCCGCATTTTTCCTTACTATGATTATAACAAATGCCAAAAGGTATGTAAATGCGGGAGCCATGCACAAAAGAGCCAGAACTGCTTCCGGCTCTCTTTGCAATATCAGGCACTATTTTTTCTGTACATACTTCAGGCAGTCAAGGGTGACTGCAGTAATGATGATGATACCTTCAAATACGAACTGAAGGTTTGTATCAATTCCAAGGATGGTAAGGGAGTAAATGAGCACTGTAAAAATAAGCACGCCGACTACCACGCCCGAAATCTTGCCGATGCCGCCGGTAAAGGATACGCCGCCGACCACGCAGGCCGCGATGGCATCCATTTCCCAGCCCTGGCCATAGGCTGCCGAGCCGGAACCCACCATTCTTGCACATTCAAGCCATGAACCGAAGCCGTAAAGGATACCGGCCAGGATGAATGCCCCCATAGTCACGCCGAACACCGAAATGCCGGAAACTGCCGCCGCTTCCGGATTCCCGCCCACTGCATACAGATTTTTGCCGAAGGTGGTCTTATTCCAGATAAACCATACGATGGCAATGGCCGCCACCGCCCATAAAATAATTGTGGGGAAGCCATTGAGCCTGGGAATGATCACCTTGGGAATGGAAGGTTCGATGGCGCCGAAGGACACGCCCTTTGTGGCATATGTAACAAGGCCGAAAATTACAAGCATATTTGACATCGTGGAAATAAAAGGATGCATTTTGAATTTGGCGGTAAAGAAGCCGCCGATGGCTGTAAAAAATGTGCAAAGAAGAATACACATTATCAGCGCAAAAATCACTCTCAGGCCCAGGGGAACGCCCGTAAAGTCAAATACATGGCCGAACACCGCGCCTGTGTTGATTCCCTGATGCATGATGATGGTTGCCGTCGTCATCCCCATGCCAACCATACGTCCGATGGAAAGATCCGTCCCGGTCAGCAGGATCAGGCCGGCAACGCCCAGGGCAAGGAACATTCTGGGAGAAGCCTGCTGGAGAATGTTCAAAACATTATTATAGGTAAGCAGGGGAACATGCTTTACAAAGGGCGTAACTATGCACAGTCCGATAAAAATCAGGATAATCGCGATATACAGGCCGTTCTGCAGCAGGAATGTCCTTCGGTTAAAGGTATATTTGTAATTCTCCCATTTCTGCGCCCGCATCTGCATAAAAGTAAATTTAGACATTCGCAGCATATCGATCAGATGATATTTCCAGACAATTGCCGCATGCCTTCTGTCCTTGATCTGCGCAAGCTCTTTTTCCAGCTCCATTTTGGCATCGAAACGGAGATTTTTATAAACATACTTTTCGTTTTTTATTTCCTTATGATCGGTAAGCTTTGCCAGGGTTTTTTTATGCTCCTGCTCAAGCTTTGCAATATTATCGGCATATTTTTTCTGCGCGGCCACATATTCCTGTGAGCAGCTTTCTTTCACCGCCTGATAATAGTCCTTGTTAAAATGGGCCTTCAGATATCCTTCCGCATCGGCAATTAACTTGGAGATTTCTTCCTTATTCTTTGCTTCCACCGCTTTTGCTTTTAACATCTCAGACTTGATTTCTTCAGTCTGTGCTGTTTTTTCTTCCTTCGTAAGGCCATGATCTCTCTTTATTGCGTCAATTTCACTCTGAAGGGAAACCACCCTGTTTGATCCATCCACTCTGAGACTGTCAATCTTTTCCTGGATTTCACCCACATAATCCTCAATTGGCTTACGCAGCTGCATTTCCTGTTCCGCCGTAAGGGTTTTATTATTTTCATTATCCATATCACAATCTCCCCTTTATAGGTATTTTGCACTGAGTCTCAACAGCTCTTCCTGGTTTGTCTCTTTTGTATTCACAATTCCTGAAAGACGTCCGTTCGACATAACGCCGATACGGTTTGTGATTCCCAATATCTCCGGCATTTCAGAAGAAACAACAATAATTGTCTTTCCCTGCTTCGCCATATTGATGATCAGCTCGTATATTTCGTATTTCGCACCCACATCGATTCCTCTTGTAGGTTCATCCATCATGAACACTTTGGGTTCCCGCTCCAGCCATTTCCCAAAGATAACCTTCTGCTGGTTGCCGCCGGAAAGGCTGGAGATCATGTCATCCGGCCCCATACATTTGGTATGCATGATTCTGATTTCATTTCCGGTGGCCTTTATCATCTTCGCATTGGAAAGAGCCACGCCGCTTTTATATTGTTCCAGGTTTGCAATCGTGGTATTAAAGGTCAGATCCCCCTTCAGGAAAAGCCCGTTGGCCTTTCGTTCCTCGGTAATCATGGCAAACCCATGCTCCATGGCCTCTTTTGCGCTGCTGAAATTCATAAGGCGGTTATTGAAATATACCCGGCCCGCCGCCCTGGTGCGGACCCCGAAAATCGTTTCCAGCAGCTCCGTACGCCCTGCGCCCACCAGCCCGTACAGGCCGAAAATCTCTCCTTCCCTTACGTCAAAGGAAACATCCTGCAGATGCGGTTCGAATTTAGTGGACAGGTTCCGGATGGATAAAACCACCCCTTTGGGGACATTGTCCACCGGCGGAAAACGATTATCAAGCGAACGGCCTACCATGGCCGCAATCAGCTCGTTCATATTGGCATCGCTGGTTTTCTTCGTCATAACCAGGTTGCCGTCACGCAGTACCGATATCTCGTCACAGATTTCAAAAACCTCATCCATTTTATGAGAAATATAAATCAGCGCGATCCCCTGTTTTTTTAACATCCTCATCATCCCGAAAAGCTTATCGACTTCCTGCACAGTCAGTGAGGATGTAGGCTCGTCAAGAACAATCACTCTGGAATTATAGGAAATAGCCTTGGCAATTTCACACATCTGACGCTGCGACACGGACATATTCCGCATGGGCTGCGTAAGATTTACGGTCATACCCAGCTTCCGGAAAAGATCGGAAGCCTCTTTTTTCATTCTGCCTTCATCAATTACACCCATGGAATTCACCGGATAACGTCCGAGAAACAGATTATCAACCACATTCCGTTCCAGGCACTGGTTCAGTTCCTGATGAACCATGGCAATCCCGTTCTCAAGCGCATCCTTGGGACCGGAAAAGCTCACTTCCTTCCCATTCAGGAAAATGGTCCCCTCATCCTTCTGGTAGGTACCGAACAGGCACTTCATCATGGTTGACTTTCCGGCGCCGTTCTCACCCATAAGGCCCATGACGGTCCCGCTCCTTACATCCAGGCTGATGCGGTCCAGAACCCTGTTCCGGCCGAAGGACTTGCTCATACCGCGTATTGATAAGACGATATCATCTTTCTTATCTGCCATATTTTTTACTCCTCTGCTATAACTTCCCAAAAGAGGTTATTAGGGAGAATTTCTTCTCCCTAATAACCTGCCTGCACGGCTTTCATTTCCATGAGTTTTACTGATCGAGCAGGCTTGTATAAGACGCCGCGTTGTCTGTTTTAACCATATTGATGGCAAATGCATCATACTGGCTGGGATTGCCCAGACGGTTGGTAATATTGGATTCTGTCTGTCCGTCACCGCCGATGTAATCAACATCCAGGTTGAGGAGCTTATCATACTTCTGAAGAAGCGGCTGATAGGTGGAGCCAAGGAAGTTATCGGAAGAATTATAAATATTCAGCCATACCTTCTTTACGGGGCTTGTAGCCTCATCCAGCTGATTGGATACCGGCGCATAAACCATGGTGGAATCCATATAATCCTTATAATTGTCAGCAGTAACAGCCACGTTCAATGCATAATATGAACGCTCATCTTCCCTGTATACATATACGTCATCACTGAGCACATTTCCCGCCGCATCCGCTGTGGCGATGCCTGTGTTAATATCCACTCCGTCAAGCGCATTACGCAGGACACGAAGCGTCAGATAAGCCTGAACATCCGCATGCTGGCTGATGGTTCCGCCGTAGCCCTCTGCGATAGCGGCCACTGCGTCGCTGTTTGCATCATAACCAAAGGTAGGAACCTTGTTGTCCTTAGACCAGGCGTTAAACATTGACATGCCCATTCCGTCATTATTGGAAACAACGATATCAATCTGATCGCCGAAGGAAGAAGACCAGGTGCCGATGCCGTTGCCGGCTGTTGCCGCATCCCATGTCGCTCCTGCGGAATTCTTCATTTCCTGGGAAGCCAGTTCGCGGACAACGTAAGTCTTGCCGTTCACTTCCAGGGTTCCATCCTGTACGGCCGACGCTGTGCCGTCTGTATTGGTTCCCACCGGTTCGCTGTTGATGTTGCCGTCTTTGTCAACAGCTGTGCCAAGGGCCTTGCGGACGCCTCTTGTACGTGCGATGGAGTCATTATGTCCGATATCGCCGATGGCCAGCACATAGCCGATGGTTCCGTCGCCGTTACGGTCAATAGTATCAATGTTCTTTTCGATATAATCTTTTACCATGGTACCCTGAAGCTCCGCACCCTGGTTGGCGTCAAAGCCTACATAATAAGTATCTTTGTTGTAATTCAACGCTGTCATGTCAAGCTGGCCTGTGGCGCTGCTGGAAGGCTGGCGGTTAAACCATACCAGCGGCTTGTCCTTGTTCGCCATCGTCCCTGTGTCGGCCGGCGCCGCTTCCGCCGGCGTTGTTGCCGCAGCAGCTGTCGTTTCCTTTCCCGCAGCCGGTGTATCAGCCGCCGCAGGTGTTTTGCTGGCACCGCATGCGGCCAAAGACAGCCCCATCAGTATTGCCATTGTCATGCACCCCAATTTTCTCTTCATATTTTTCTCCCTTCTGTTTGACACGCTTCTTTGTATTTGTCAATATGGATAGTTTATATGATATTTATCCAGTATTATATAGAATATTTTTCGATTATCATTGAAATTTCTATTTTTATCCAACGTATATGCTGCAAATATAACATTTTTATTCATTTTTTATAAGCATTATCTATAATGTAACATTTCTGATTAAAGCAATAAAAAAAGCGGGAAAACGCACAATGATACGTTTTCCCGCTTCTGCTTTTATATCCTGCAAAAACCGGTGAAAATAAATGCTGCCGCCTCAGGCGGCATTAATCAGATCCCTCCATGTAAGCGCAGGGATAATATCAGTTACAGCTTATCTTTCCTTAAAGGTAGCACAGGCTGTCTCACCGCAGTCACAGGCGCCGCAGCCCTTGATGTCTACATGCTCCGCATAGCACTTGTAATTTGTGTTATACACACATTTTACAGCTTCGCAGTCGATGCTGATAGTCCTGCAGGGATTCATGGCGTTGGATGCGGACTCACCGGTCCTGTCCTTGAAGCTTTCGCAGCAGGTATCGTTTTCCTTCTGCGCTTCCTTGCCTCCTACCATAATATCGCCCTTGCAGCAGCACTTGTCATTATTATAGGTACAATTTTCTACTACACATTTCAATTCTGCCATTTTTGGTTGCCTCCTGAAAAATCATATCAAAATAAACCTGTTTTATGGTTTCAGAATTATTTTGTCTTTTTTTCAGGATTTTATTCATGGCTGCCGGCCCAGACGGTATATATTGAACCAGTAGCGTTCCAGCAGGCAGCTGTCCGCAGTCTCCACGGACTTAATTCCCCGTTTCTGCCATTCCTTAAGGATTCCGTCCCTGGCAAGGCCGCTACCGATGAACCACACAGTTTTTCCGCTCTCCAGCTGCTGATCTATCCATTCCTCCCCGGGCACGGCATATACTCCCGGGAACATCTCCCTTATCAGCGTTTCCGGCGTTCCTCCGTACAGATAGCTTTCCCGGGGAAGATACCAGCCGGTTACGGCCTGCACCTGGTCAAAATTAAACAGGACGATATCCTCCGCCCCTATTTTGGCCAGCTCCTCTTCGGTTCTCGTCATCTGTTCTTTTTTCATCACCTCTCCCTGCACAAAGGCGGAATAATCAGCCGCCCCCACAAAGAGAAGCACCAGCAGCGAAGGCACCAGCACCAGAGCCTTCTTCTGCCTGCTCAGAAAATAGGAAAAACAGAACCAGAAGCAGCCCGCCGCAGGAAGCATATAGCGGTAAATGAAAACCGGCCTCATCAGGAAAGACACCGCAATCCCGAAAAGCGCAGTCCCCGCCAGCACGCAGAGTCCCAAAAAAGCATATCCGTCCCGTCCCGGATTTCGTTCCCTGTCCTTACGCTTTAAAAACGCATGGATAAGAAAAGCCGCCAGCAAAGCAAAAAGGACCACCGCCAGGCCGTAATCCAAAAGCTGATACCCGGTGGAGGGCTTCAGCATGAATTTTACGCAGCCGCCGAAGCAGCTTAAGGTCAGCGGAAGAATCCAGTAGCTTTCCCGCACCTGGGACACCTGGGAAACGGCCGCAGGCAGCCAGGGCAGATATGCCAGTACGGAGATTCCCGCACAGAACAGCCATACCAGCAGATACTTCACCCGTTCTTCCTTCTTCTTAACGGACAAAAGCACAGCCACGCCCACATACAGCGCCGCCGCCGCAACCGCCGCAAAATAATGGGTATAGGCCGCTGCGATCCCATAAACAGTGAAGGCGGCCCAATGCCTTTTCCCGCCTCCCTCCAGAAGCTCTCCCGCATGCAGGAATGCCGCCGTAATAAAAAACAGGGCAAAGCCGTACATCCTGATTTCCGTCGTATAGTTAGCCATCTGCGGCATCGCCAGGATGCAGAAGGAAAAAAGCCCAGAACAAAGCCAACCGTATTTCTTCCTTATAAGAGTCAGGGAATACCCCAGCAGCGCCAGATAAGGCAGCACGGAAACCACCTTGCAGATAATTACGGCATCCGCCCCCGGCGCAAATAAATGCACCAGCTCCACAGCAGCCTTTACCATCAGATAATAAAGCGGTGGGTGAACGTCCCTGGCCGCAAGCGAAATCATCCGCCCCACCGGCTGGGAAACGAAGCCCACCGTAAAAAGCTCATCATACCAGATATCGCTGCTGAAGCATAAAAACAAACTGCAGCAGGCCATTCCCAGGGCGCACACAGACAGCAGGATACCTGCTGTCTGCCGCCATGTCTTTTTTTCATTACTCATCTATCCGTCTCCGTCATACCAGGGACCAACCGGGAAAAAACCGCCGCAGATGCGCCGTGCGGATTTTCCCCGGCTGTGAAATCACTGCCGCTGCCAAAAGGGATGGCTTATTTTGCAGGCTTTCCGTCCTCTGTCACCGTTATTTTACGGATTTCCTTCGTCCTGATTTCCCTGCAGATATCATTGATGAAGGTATCCAGAGGCTTCACGCCCTCATCGCCGGCAAAACGGCTTCTTACGGAAACCGTGCCGTCTTCCTCTTCCTTCTGTCCCACCACAAGCATATAAGGCAGCTTGTCCAGTCTCGCCTGGCGGATCTTATAACCGATTTTCTCGGAACGGCTGTCCACCGTGCTTAAAATACCGTTGTCCTTCAGCGCCGCGTTCACCTTCTGCGCGTATTCCTCATATTTTTCAGAAATAGGAAGCACACGCACCTGCTCCGGGCACAGCCAGGTGGGGAACTTGCCTTCGTATTTTTCAATCAGCCAGGCCAGCGTTCTTTCATAGCAGCCCATGGAGGTTCTGTGAATGATATAAGGACGCTTCTTCTCCCCGTTGGCATCAATATAAGTCATATCAAAACGCTCTGCCAGGAACATATCCAGCTGGATGGTGATCATAGTATCTTCCTTGCCGTACACGTTCTTTGCCTGGATATCCAGCTTCGGTCCGTAGAAGGCCGCTTCGCCGTCTTCTTCCGTAAACTCAATGCCGATATGATGGAGAATATCACGCATCATATTCTGCACATAATCCCAGGTTTCCTCGTCGCCCAGATATTTATCCTTATTATTGGGATCCCACTTGGAAAGACGATAGGTCACATCCTCCTCCAGGCCCAGCGTGGTCAGGCAGTATTTTGCCAGATCCACACAGCCGCGGAACTCTTCCTCAATCTGATCCGGCCTTACGATCAGATGGCCCTCGGAAATGGTGAACTGACGCACACGGGTAAGCCCGTGCATCTCTCCTGAATCCTCATTCCTGAACAATGTGGAAGTCTCGCCGTAGCGGCAGGGCAAATCACGGTAGGATTTCTGGCTCTGCTTGTATACATAATACTGGAAAGGACAGGTCATGGGGCGAAGTGCGAATACTTCATCCTCCTTTTCCTCATCTCCCAGCACAAACATGCCTTCTTTATAATGATTCCAGTGGTCGGAAATAATATACAGATCCTTTTTCGCCATCAGAGGAGTCTTGGTCCTCATATAGCCTCTCTTCTCCTCTTCATCCTCGATCCAACGCTGCAGCGTCTGAATCATCTTGGCCCCCTTGGGCATCAGAAGCGGAAGTCCCTGTCCGATAACGTCAACCGTTGCGAACAGCTCCATATCCCGTCCCAGCTTATTATGGTCACGGTTCTTGATATTATCCAGATATTCCAGATACTCGGCCAGCTCCTCCTTGGTATTGAAGGCTGTTCCGTAAATTCTCTGAAGCATGGTTCTGTTGGAATCCCCTCTCCAGTAAGCGCCTGAAGAAGAGGTCAGCTTAAAGGCCTTGATCCCCTTGGTGCTCATCAGATGCGGCCCTGCGCACAGATCCGTGAAATCCCCCTGCTTATAAAAGGAAATCTCCGCATCCTCAGGAAGATCCTGGATCAGCTCCACCTTGTAAGGCTCGCCCTTCTCTTCCATAAAAGCAATGGCTTCCTGTCTGGGAAGTGTGAAACGCTCCAGCTTCTCACCCTGCTTGATGATTTTCTTCATCTCAGCTTCCAGCTTATCCAGATCCTCCCTGGAAAAAGGCTCGTGCTCAAAATCATAATAAAAGCCGGTATCAATACTTGGCCCGATAGCAAGCTTGGCTTCAGGGAACACATGCTTCATCGCCTGCGCAAGCACATGGGAAGCCGTATGGCGGACCACAGTCAGCCCTTCCTTATCCCTGGCCGTCAGGATCGCCAGCTCGCAATCCCCGTCAAGCACCGTGCGCAGATCCTCCACCTTCCCGTTCACCAGCCCCGCGCAGGCCGCCCTTGCCAGACCCTCGCTGATATCAGCCGCAATCTCAATAATACTTTTGCTCTCCGCATATTCCTTTACGGAACCGTCTTTTAATGTGATTTTCATTTTTACGCATTTTCTCCTTTGTTCTCTTTCTCATCCTCCCCGGTAATCACATCATTACCGGCAATAATCAGGCCCCTCTTAATCGGCGCCCAGATAAAACCTATGATAACCCCTGCCATCAGAAAAACCGCCAAAAGCAGAGACATCTCTGTTTTCGTCAGCCCTGAAGGCTCCTTCATCAGCTTCTTCACAGAATCCGCGCCCTCACGCACCGACTCCTTCACCTCAGCCAGATTCAGATACTCAGAAATCCCGCTCAAATTACTCATACAAAATCTCCTTTCCTACACAGCCGGCCCCGCACCCGCGCTTTCCCGCGCCGGCACTGTCCGCCGGCAACTCCACCGGCACCCCGCTGGCAACTCCGCCAACAAAAACAGAACCGCCTCCCGGCGGCCCCTCTCCAATCCCAAGACCGGACGCTCCTGCAACGAAAAAAACAAAACCAATACCTAGCTGTATTGTATGCTACTTCCCCCCGGATGTAAAGTACTTTTTCCCCACCATGCAACTGTTCACTCCGTGACCAGTAACCTCACATTTACCGCCCTATTCCATTCCCCGCCTACCCTCCAATGCCCTCAAGTCCTTATTGCCCTTATTAAGTCCTTAACGCCCTTATTGCCCTTTCTCCCTCACTACACTGCCAGGGCTGTCTCTTATACACATCTCCGAGCCCACGAGACAGGCAGAAATCTCGTATGCCGTCTTCTGCTTGAAAAAAAAAAAACACAGACCAAATAAGGCAAAGACTCAGGAATACGCCTATCAACGCGACAAGATACGCAGAACACAAACAGAGCATCACCCAAAGATATAGCATGCGCACTACAAGTATCTGGATGATACCTCACCG
>OJJT01000402.1_pt1 | contig 21743 bp, 17 predicted proteins | sample 1596281 | NCBI WGS metagenome assembly OJJT01 (sample SAMEA4350145, study PRJEB24818) | metagenome | biome: human; feature: gut; material: faeces | place: Denmark | collected 2013-09
TGACAGCGTATGTCTACCGTTTCCGTCACTATTTATCTACTAGTTGCATCTCTACACATTCACATCTTGTAATTTCTGTCTTTTCGACAGTTTTTTCAGTCGCTATTTTTTTTTTTTTTCAAGCAGAAGACGGCATACGATTTTTCTGCCTGTCTGGTGGGCTCGGAGATGTGTATAAGAGACATTTTATATACTGCGCTGAAACAACCGCCATAGTGTCCGCAATCTTTTTTGCGGTCTCGGGATCGGAACTTCTGGCCGTCACTTCCATAATATGCGTTCCTTCCGGATTGGTGATCGTAATACTTCCTCTCAGTTGGTGATGATTCATGTTCAGACCCAGATCTTCGATCACCTCTTCAAGAACGCTCCGGCTTGTCGCAAGAATACTGTAATCTCCCGTAAGAGCGCTTCCAAGCTGAAGGTCCGCAATAGACGTAAGCGTTGTTTCCTGTGTTGTCACAAGCATCGATGATGTCGCCGTATACATCGGGGTGATGCAAAGTTTTGTATATACACCTGCCACAACACCGCCAAGCAGACACGCCGCCAAAATAATCAGCGCCCGCTTTTTCAGTGCGGAAATTAACTCCCACAGGTCGATTGCCATTTCTTCATCATGTGTTTTTTCCATATTTTATCACTTCCTCTATTATCCGTCTCTCTGTTCGTAATATATTAATCCTTCTAATTATATATCATATTTTTCTATAAGGAAATAAATTAATTCCATTTACCAGTATTTTCTTCACTTTTTCCCTGTTTCTCATTTTACAATGCGTCTTTTTTACATAAATTGACTATGTTTTACAATGTTTTTCTTACAAACGCTCGTTTCTTAAAATCTTCTCGGGATTTTTTAAAAACAGTTTTTTTACATAATCCGGCTCCAGATGCTTCTCCATCCACACTACTGCGGATTCTGTCTCCGGTTTTCTCGTTCTCATATTATGCATATCCGTTCCGACAAAATGAACAAATCCTTCTTTCAGAGCTTTCCTGCACCAACGTGTTGTAAAATCATGCCACTTTCCCCCGATCGCCCTGAAATTCAACTGTATATATGCTCCCTGCTTTCGTAGTTCTTCCAGACGCCCGATATCTTTCAGCGCTTCATATCTCTCTGCATGAGCGATGATCGGACTGTATCCCGACTGTGTAAAGCGCTGTACTGCCCGAAAAATTCCCGAATACCCGATTCCCTGATAAAATTCAGCCAGTACATACCGGCTGTCCGCCAATGTAAGGATCTCGCCGTTTGCAATCCTGTCCGCCGCTTCCTCGGTGTACATCACTTCCTGCCCCTGATAAATTTTCACACTGATATTGTGACGTCTTGCTTTTTCCTGTAATGTAAAACAGAGTTCTCTGATCTGCACCGGATCGGTATAACCGAAAGGTCCTCCCCAGTGAGGAGTTGCGATCACTCTTCTGATTCCCTGAGCCTGCGCTGTTTTCAACATGCAAAGCGCTTCTTTCCATGAACCAGCCCCGTCATCGATCCCGGGTAATATATGACTGTGTGTATCAATTATTTTTGCCATTTTGTGCGCCGCTCCTTAACTTTGAATTCCAATACCTAGTTTCAACATTTTCACGGCGCTTCATTCTATCATTGCGATAACGCATTAATGTGTTTAAGTTTTTTCATGACACGCCAAAACAGCATATCCCTATGTCATTTATCAACTTTCAATAAAACACATTAGATAGATATGCTGCCTTTTATAGACCGCTGTTTAAATTCACTATAAACAAACATTACTTTTATCATAATTTTCACGATACATTTTTAATAATAGGCTAACATCTGTTCCTTGTCAACTCTCCAAAATGTATATTTTCAAATACAAAATGCATATTTTCTCTTATAAATATATTAAAAAGAGAGAATATGCATTTTTATTCAGATATTAAAAGTATAATTTCTTCACACGATGTAAAAATTATTCTACTGTTACGGATTTTGCCAGATTCCGCGGTTTGTCAACATCCAAACCTTTTGCGACACTGACGTAATATCCCATAAGCTGAAGCGGCACGATCGCAAGACTTGCGGAAAAATATTCTTCTGTTTTCGGCACATAAACGGAAAAGTCCGCCGTATCTTCCACGCTGTAGTTTCCATATGTCGTAAGTCCCATCAAATATGCGCCTCTGCTTTTTACCTCGACCATATTGCTCAATGTTTTCTCAAACAGATCGTTCTGAGTTAAGACTCCCACGACAAGAATTCCGTCTTCGATGAGACTGATTGTTCCATGCTTCAGCTCTCCTGCCGCATATGCTTCTGAATGGATATAACTGATCTCCTTCATCTTGAGGCTTCCTTCCAGACTGATTGCATAATCGATGCCGCGCCCGATAAAAAATACATCTTTTGCATTCGCATATTTACTTGCAAACCACTGTATCCGCTCTTTATCGTCAAGCGCTTTCTGAATCTTATCGGGAATTCTGCACAGTTCCTCGAGCAATTCTCCATGCCGTTTCTCATCTATTCTGCCTTTTACTTTTGCCATCTGTACGGCGAGAAGGTACATTGCCGCCAACTGTGCGCTGTACGCCTTTGTCGTCGCAACCGAGATCTCGGGGCCTGCATATGTGTATAAGACATGATCGCTTTCTCTTGCAATGCTTGAGCCGACCACATTGACGATCCCGATAACCGGAATTCCTTTCTCTTTTGCAAGACGCAAGGCGGCAAGACTGTCTGCCGTCTCTCCTGACTGTGATACGACGATCAACGCCGAATTCGGCGCAAGAATCGGGTTGCGATAACGGAATTCAGATGCGAGATCCACTTCTGCCGGAATACCTGCCAGACTTTCCGTCACATATTTTCCGACAACTCCGACATGATACGCCGATCCGCATGCCGCAACATAGATCCTCTCAATGCTTTTTAGTTGCTCGTCTGTCAGACCTGCTTCCGAAAAGTCAATCGCACCGTCTTTTATATAAGCGCCCAGCGTATCCTGAACGGCTTTCGGCTGCTCATGTATCTCTTTTAACATAAAGTGTTCATACCCGCCTTTTTCGGCTGACTCGGCATCCCACTTGATCTCTGTCATTTCTTTTTGTATCTCTTCCCGGTCGATATTATAAAAATGCACTTCCTCCGAAGTCATCTCCGCTATTTCAAGATTGCCTATATAATATACGTTTCTTGTACGATCCAGAATCGCCGGAACGTCTGACGCGATCAGGCAGCCTTTTTTACTCTTTCCGATAATAAGCGGGCTGTCTTTTCTGGCCGCAAACAATCTGCCCGGACAATCGCGGAACATCACTCCGAAAGCATATGATCCTCTTATTCTAAGCATAGCCCTTGTAAGCGCCTCAAGAGGTGTTCCGGTCTTCTTATAATAATAATCTATCAGTTTTACCGCGATCTCCGTGTCTGTCTGTGAATAAAACGTATATCCCGTTTTCTGAAGCTTTGTCTTTAATTCTTGATAGTTTTCGATAATCCCGTTATGCACAAGAACAACGGATTTATCATCCGTGCAGTGAGGATGTGCATTATTCTCGGAAGGTTCGCCGTGAGTGGCCCATCGTGTATGACCGATCCCGCATGTGCCTCGCACACTTTTCCCGTTATCTGTTTTTTCTGCAAGGATCTTCAAACGCCCCTTTGCCTTTACTATCGCGATCTTATCCGTCTTTTCATTACGAACCGCGATTCCCGCCGAATCATACCCTCTGTACTCCAGCTTTGAAAGCCCTTCCAAAAGAATCGGCGCTGCCGGCTGTTCTCCGATGAATCCTACAATTCCACACATTGTTCCACATCCTCCTTTGATGCCTGTATTTATACATAAAAATTTTGTGCATAATAGTACCACCACTTTTTATGAAATGTCAATAGAACAAACGAATTTTTTTATTTTTTTTGCTTTTGTTTTTATTTCTTTTGCTGTTTCGGGAAAATCTGTCTGCATATGGGCGCTATCCGATCTCTTGATAAACTGCCGCCGCTCTACACCCGAAGATGAAACTCTTCGATCAGGTGAGCAATATTTTCTTCTGTATCTTCAAGATCATCTGCGATTTGAGAAATTGTTTTCCCCTTTTCAAGTTTTTTCTGAACGAGAGCTCTTTTTTCTTCTTTTCGACCTTCTTCTCTGCCTTCTTCCTTCCCTTGCTTTCTTCCCTCTGCTCGTCCTTGTTCTCGTCCTTCCTCTCTGCCTTCTGCTCGCCCTTGCTCTCTTGCTTCTTCTCTCTGCACTTCGATATCTGTTTCATAATCATATTCATCCAACAGCATATTGACAACCTCGCTTCCTTTTCGCATTAAATAATCAGCAAGAATTCCTTTCTCAATGCACTCTTTGATCGCCTCTTTATACGGTTCTTCCACACCGGAGATCTGATAGTTCTGTACCGTTTCCATAAACTGGCTGTATTCTTTCAGCACCTGACATTTCTCCAGGATCTCATGATGCTCTTCCGGGCGGATATTGATGACCTTTACTTTTAATTCCAGACTCGGTTCACCGTCTTTTACAATATAGGCGTCTGACAGACGGAGCTCTTTTTCCTTCTCCCATTTTTCTTTTCCGTTATAAAATGTGTAAAATTCCGGCATCGGAAGGGGGACGAGTTTCTTTTTATATCGGCTTCTCGGCGGCACGAGCCTTTCATATGCCCGTCCGATGTACAACAGACTGCGAAGGGGCATGTTTTCGTTGATCGTAGACTGATGCTCGCCGAATACGATCACTTTCCCACCTGCATCGAAAGAAATGTCGTTTTGAAAATTCATATAGATCGTATTGTCTACGCGGAATTTCCGGATCTTCGTTCCTTCCGGGAGGGGCTCGTCGTGGATGGCGTTAAAGAGCGCGATTTCATTTGCTTCTGCTGATTCGTCTTCATAGAACAGATCTACGAAGACGCTGTTTTTGATTTCTCTGTTTTCTTTTCCTGTCATAGGCTTCTCCTTTCATGCGCATGAACGAGTCCTATGAACTAAGAGAAAAGTTTTCACAATAAACTTTATTTTCTTTCTTAAGAATCAGTATACGAAAAAAAGCGGCGCTCTACAAGACTCTCCATGCAAAAATAATTTTGTTAATCGGGTAACTTTGAGGGAATTCCTCGGACTGACGATACTGTCAGCATTCTCCGCGGACAGACGAGACTGCCGGCGCTTTTCACAGAAAGAATTTCTGTGAGTGGATTTATCATAACATATTTACAAATCAGGAACAATGATATTTTATTACAAGGATCTGCACTCTAATGTCAGTATACGATAAAGAATACGGCTGCACCGCAGCTTTCACTGCCATGCAGCCGGAATAAGTTTTTATTTATTACTTGCCGAAAGCACTTCTTCCGCAATATTTCTTGAGTGATCGGAAATCCTCTCTAAGCCGACAAGCGCGTCAAGAAATACGATTCCCGCCTCCGTATCGCACTGCTTATTTGCAAGACGCTGCATATGATCTGCCCGAAGGCGGATCTCCAGATCATCGGCGCTTCTTTCTTTTTCAATCACTTTCAGCGCCTTCTCCGCACTGTTCTCTTCAAATGCTTCAACCGCATAAGTGAAACTGTCTGAACAGACTTCCAGCATCTCTTTCATTTCTGCTGCCCCGACACCCGAGAACTTCTTTTTCTGGTTCGCAAGGTTTTCTGCATACTCGGAAATATTTTCACAATAGTCGCTGATTCTTTCGATGTCTGAAACAATCTGAAGAAGGCTTGCCACGTGCTGATGCTCTTTTTCATTAATCGCCAGAGAGCTGATCCGTATCAGATAATCTGTAATTCCCTTGCAGAGCCGGTCCGCGATACTTTCTTCCTCTCGGATCTCGTTCATCGTCTCTTCATCCTGAGTAAATAATACTCGGCGAGTCTTGTCCATCGTTCCTTTTACAATATATCCCATCCGGCATACTTCGCTTACAACAGACTGAATCGCAATACTCGGAGTCTCTAACATCCTTTCATCAAGGAGCACACGGCTTTCATCTACTACTCCGTCTTCCTCTTTCTGGAGTTTTCTTGCCAGTTTGATGATCCAGTCGGATACCGGGAAGAGCAGCAGTGTCGTTCCGATGTTGAAAATTGTATGTACCGTACTGATCTCTGTCTGCGTAATCATACCCGCGCCCATACCCGGGTTGAGCACTTTGAAGAAAAAGATCGCCGCAACACTGAATATGATTGTTCCGATCACATTGAACAAAAGATGCATGATCGCCGCTGTCTTTGCTGTCTTTTTCGCTCCGATACTTGACATGATCGCCGTCACACATGTTCCGATATTCTGCCCCATGATAATATATACCGCCGCATTAAACGGTACAAGTCCTGCTGCCGCGAGACTCTGCAAGATGCCGACCGATGCAGACGAACTCTGGATGATCGCCGTCACAAGCGCACCTGCAAGAATACCAAGGAACGGATTGTGTCCAAGCTTCACGAAAATGCTGCAGAATGCTTCTGATTCCTGAAGCGGCGCAACCGCCGACGACATCGTTGTAATTCCGACGAAAAGGATACCGAACCCTACGATAATGCTGGAAATATCTTTTGACGAACGTCTCTTGCCCGTCAGCATGATGATCACACCGATAATAATCGCAATCGGCGCGAGATTGGCAGGACTTAAAAACTTCGCCCATTCCACACTCGACACGAGCCAGCCCGTTACCGTCGTTCCGATATTTGCTCCCATGATGACGCCCATCGCCTGAGACAGATTCATGATACCTGCGTTTACAAACCCTACGACCATAACTGTCGTTGCCGACGAACTCTGGATCACTGCCGTAATAAATGCGCCGAGCATCACTCCAAAAAGTTTATTTTTCGTCAGCGCTTCCAATAGAGACTTCATCCTGCTGCCCGCGGCATTCTCCAAACCTTGCGCCATGATCTGCATTCCGTAGATAAACATTCCCAAGCCACCCACAAACGGGATGATAATAGATGCATAGTTCATAATTCTACTCTTTCCTCCGTAGCTATAAGAGTTTTTTCATTCACTTTTTTCACATAATTTATGCAGAGCTGCAAAAGTGTGCAACCCTGCATTCTTACGATACCATTATCAGCGTCAAAAAACAACAAAATCTTTGCATTTTCTTAGCGCAATTTTCACAGACGTTTTGTGGATGTAATATACACATAAAAAACTGGCGTTTTCTACACTTTCATGCTATGATGTCGATAAAGCATTATACCGATCCCGAACTGTTGGAAATCAACACCTTAGAAAACGCGATCTATATGGCAATGCAGAACGATGTTTCATTCATGATCGGACTTCGGCTGTCTTTATACGAACATCAGTCAACTTTTAATCCTAATTTACCGCTGAGATATCTGTTTTATATTTCGGACTTATACTCGGGTATGATCGACAAAAACAAATTATACGGTTCACGAAAAATTTTGATTCCGCCGCCGGAATTCGTCATCTTTTATAATGGGATCCAGGATCAGCCGGACCGCCGGATCTTACGATTATCCGATTTATATTCCATACGGGATCAACACTGCAAATTAGAATTAGAAGCTGTCATGCTCAACATTAATCTCGGACATAATCCAGCCTTAATGAATGCATGTACGATGCTGCATCAATACGCAGAGTATACAGACCGGGTTCGTCGGTACACAAAAACAATGTCGCTTGAAGATGCGGTTGAACATGCCATCACAGAATGTATCCACGAAGGGATTTTAAAATCATTTCTTGAGAAAAATCGAGCGGAGGTGAAAAACGTGTGCATTTACGAATATGACGAAGAAGAACATATCCGGCTGGAACGCAGTTACGCCTGGGAAGACGGAAAAAAGGAAGGACTTAAAGAAGGTATTCGGAAGGGCGAAAAAGGGAAAACTTGCAATCTCATTCAGAAAAAACTCGAGAAAGGAAAAACTCTTTCCCAGATTGCAGACGAGCTTGAAGATACGGAAGAAAATATCGGACGCCTGATCGAACAGTTTCATCTTGGAATACCCCAATAACCGAAGCGACTTATATAGAGAAAAACAATTATAATTCTCTGCAGACACAGTGTGTACAGAAATCTTCTTTATTTTATTTTTCTTGATTTCTGTACACATTTTCATAAAAATCTATTTTTTCATTTTCGGTTCAAAGATAAAGGACGCAATATAACCGAAGATCAGCGCTGCGGAAATACCGACGGCACTCGCCTGAAATCCACCCATGAACACACCCATAAATCCATATTTGTCAACAGCTTCTTTCACGCCCTGCCAAAGCACATTGCCGAATCCCGGAAGGGGAACGCCTGCCCCTGCCCCGGCAAGTTTCTGAAACGGATCGTACAGTCCGCAAAATCCAAGCAAAGCTCCGCCACATACTAAAAGCACCATAACCCTTCCCGGCATCAGCTTTGTCCTGTCTAATAAAATCTGCACAGCCGCGCATATAAGACCTCCTACGATAAACGCTTTTACATAATCCATTTTGTTTCACCCTTTCTCTTTTCTACTCTGCTCATTCTTCTTGCTTTTATCATTTTGCCTTCTATCTTCTTGCTTTTTAATTTCCTTATGCTATGCATCGCTTTCCAGAACAATTCCGTGAGCGATCCCCGGTACGCTCGCCCCCTCGTTGAAACTGACGGTAGACATAAGCGCCCCTGTAGGAACAAATAACACCCGCTTCCATTCTCCTTTTTCTAATTTAGGAAGTACATACGATGCCAGCGTTACGGCGGCGCAGCCGCATCCGCTTCCACCGGCATGCGTATCCTGCCGTTCTTTATCAAAAATCGTCATTCCGCAATCCATATGTTTTTCGCATATATCGTACCCTTTTTCTCTGATAAGATCGAATAAAATCGTTCTTCCGATGCTTCCTAAATCTCCTGTAATAATCCTGTCGTAATCTTTTTCTTTTCTTTCCATATCCTGAAAGTTCTGTACAATCGTATCCATGGCCGCCGGAGCCATACACGCGCCCATATTTTGAGAATCCTTCAAGCCATAATCTACGATCTTTCCGACAGTTACTCCTGTAATGCGAATATTAGAAAAGTACGACTTTGTATTTTGTTTTCTGTATTCCTCTGCCGACTGCACAAGAAACGCGCCGCTTCCCGTCACTGTCCAATGTGAAGAAAGAGGTCTCTGATTCGCATATCCTAACGGAAAGCGAAACTCTTTTTCCGCACTTCCAAAATGACTTGATGTGACGGCGATCATCGTTCCTCCGTATCCTGCGGCAGCGCTCATAGATGCAAGCGCAAGCGCTTCTCCTGATGTAGAACATGCTCCGTAGAGGCCGAACATCGGAATCTGCAAAGCCTCTACCCCCATTGAAGTTGCTATTCCCTGCCGCAAAAGATCCCCTCCAAAAAGATATCGGATCTTTTTCAAGTCCACATGTGCCTTTCCTGCCGCAAGAACACACGCTTCTTTCTGCATGTTACTCTCCGCTTCTTCCCATGTCTGTGCTCCGAACAGGTCGTCTTTATCTGTCACGTCAAATAATTTCCCGATTGGTCCATCCGCCTCTTTGCTGCCTGCGACAGACGCAGCGCTGATAAGATACGGCGCTTCTCGAAACATAATGCTTTGCGCCCCTTTTATCTGATCCATAATCCTTCCTTTCCCTGACTCCGTCTTCCATCAGCCACGTTACGCACGCATTGCGTTTTACACATGGCGTGGGCTGAACTGTTACAGTTTTATTTTTATTATTTTTATTGTCGGCATATTTGCGAAAAATTATTATGAATTTATATACATATTCGGAAAATTATTTCAGATACTAACAGAAAAGAAATTAAAAACGCGCGTGTTGCGCGAAATGCAAGGAGTGTGTTTCATCTATGGATAAAATACAAAAACTGAAACAAGAAAAACAATATGAACAATATGTAAAAGAAAAAACGCCCCGACATAATCTTTTTCTGAATATGTGCAAAGCGTTTTTCCTCGGCGGGCTGATCTGCCTGCTCGGACAAGTTATTTATCATTATTTTGAATTACGAAATCTTTCTCCCGATGAGTGCAGCCGCTGGATGTCTCTGTCGCTCATCCTTTTAAGCGTTTTGTTCACCGGAACCGGAATTTACCAGAAACTTGCAGCCTGGGGAGGCGCCGGAGCGCTCGTGCCGATCACCGGATTCGCAAATTCAGTAGCTGCCCCTGCCATCGAATACAAAAAAGAAGGTCAGGTATTCGGCATCGGATGTAAAATTTTTACGATCGCCGGTCCTGTTATCCTGTACGGTATTTTCACAAGCTGGGGACTGGGACTGATCTACTGGTTCGGAACTTTATTTAAGTAAAACGCAGCCGTCCGTATATTTTTGTCATTCGCTCCATCTCCCGAACTGTCCCTTCATCCGGCTCTCCCGGTTTCATACGCCATTCCCAATTCCCGCCAAGTGTGGACGGCGTATTAATTCGTGCATCGCTTCCAAGTCCCAGATAATCCTGCATCGGAACGATGCACAGATCCGCCGCGCTTCCCATTGCCATAGCAATAAAATCTCCCGCAAGCGTATCTTCATCAAGACGGGGCTTATACATGTATTCTTTTGCAAACTGCCGTGTTGATCCTGCCGCCGTGTGATACCATCCTTTTGTCGTATCATTATCGTGAGTTCCCGTATATACAACGCAGTTTCTTGTATATGTATGCGGGAGATAGTTTGAATCTTCCCTTGAATCGAATGCAAACTGAAGCACTTTCATCCCCGGAAATCCACTTTCTTTTAAAAGCTGTATCACACTCGGAGTTAAAAAGCCGAGATCTTCGGCAATAATCCTTTTTCTGCCGATCTTTTCTTCCAGCGTCCGGAACAGCTCTATCCCCGGTCCCGGCATCCACTTTCCGTGTACTGCCGTTTTTTCTCCGTACGGAACAGCATAATATTCATCAAAACCGCGGAAATGATCGATCCGCACGACATCATACAGCCGGAAACAGTGTTCGATCCTGCGAATCCACCAGTCGTACCCTGTTTTTTTATGATATTCCCAATCGTAGAGCGGATTCCCCCACAACTGTCCTGTCTGCGAAAATCCATCCGGCGGACATCCCGCAACATCGATCGGTTCAAGAGCGTCATTAAAACGGAACATCTCCGGCGCCGACCATGTATCCGCGCTGTCAAACGCAACATAGATCGGAATATCTCCGATAATCTCTATGCCGTTTTCGTTCGCATAAGAGCGAAGGCGTTTCCACTGTCTGTCAAATTCATATTGCTGAAATTTGTAAAAGGCAATCTGACGCGACAGCTCTGCTTTTGCATTTTCAATCGCCTGTGACTCTTTGTTTTTAAGCGGTTCTTCCCATTCATTCCAACTCACGCCGCCGTTTCGGTCTTTGATCGCCATATAGAGGCTATAATCTTCCAGCCAAAATTGATTTTCCGAAACAAATGCGCGGTATTCGTCATTTTCTCCAAAACGCGAAAACGCTTTCTCAAGTATTTGAAACCGTGTCTTATATATTTTTTCATAATCTATCTTATCTTCCCGTATTCCCTCACAGCCGTATTCGCACTCCTGCGCTGTCAACAAACCTTCTCCTGTAAGCGTTTCAAGATCGATAAAATACGGATTGCCTGCAAATGTAGAAAAAGACTGATACGGAGAATCTCCGTATCCGGTCGGCCCTAACGGAAGAATCTGCCAGTAACTTTGCCCTGCCGCCTTAAGCCTGTCAATAAATTGATAGGCTTCTTTTGAAAAACATCCGATTCCATATTTTGACGGCAGTGAAAATATCGGAAGCAGCACGCCGCTTGCCCGTTCCATAACCATCCCCCTTTTCATCAATATACCGTTTTACTAATATTTTTCTTTAATCTTATGATCTGGTTAATTTCCAAATATCTCTATTATACTGTTCAATCGTTCTGTCTGATGAGAAGTAGCCTGCTTCGGCAATATTGACAAGCATCTTTTTCGCCCATTCCTTTTGATCTGTATACGCCGCCAGCGCCTTGTCTTTCGCCTTTTTGTACGCATCAAAATCAAGAAATGTCATAAACCAGTCTTTTCCTATCAGCTCTTTTTGCAGACGCTCCAGACTTTCTTTGCATCCGATCTTCATCATCTGTTTTTCTGTAATGAAATCAACCGCCGCTTTGATCTTCGGATTCTTTTTATAATAATCTTTTGCCGAATAATCCGCTTTTTTATAATGTTCGATTACTTCGTCGCTTGACGCTCCGAACACGAAAATATTATCGTCTCCTACAAGTTCATGTATCTCTACGTTTGCCCCGTCCTCTGTACCGAGAGTGACTGCACCGTTTAACATAAACTTCATATTCCCCGTGCCGCTTGCCTCTTTTGACGCAAGAGAGATCTGCTCGGATATATCACATGCAGGAATCAGTTTTTCAGCCTTTGTCACATTATAATTCTCTACCATGACAACTTTCAGATAAGGACTTACTTCCGGATCATTATTAATGATCTCCTGCAGGCAAAGTATAAGATGAATGATATCCTTTGCGATCACATATGCCGGAGCCGCTTTCGCCCCGAAGATCGCTGTGATCGGAGTTTTCGGAAGAATCCCCTCCTTGATCTCCAAATATTTATCAATAATATACAGTGCATTTAACTGCTGCCGTTTATACTCGTGAAGTCTTTTTACCTGAATATCGAAAATCGTATCTGCGTCTATCTCTATTGCCTGTGTCTCTTTCAGATACGCGGCAAGATCTTTTTTATTTTCTTTTTTAATCTCTAAAAGGCGTTTCAAAACAGTCTCGTCGTCTTTGTATTCAAGCAGTTTGACAAGTTTAGAGGCATCTTCTTTATACTCGTCTTTGATTGTTTCATCAAGCAGCGCCGTAAGACGCGGGTTGCAGTGAAGAAGCCATCTGCGGAACGTAATCCCGTTTGTTTTATTATTGAATTTATCAGGATAGATTTTATAAAAATGATTCAGTTCCGATTGTTTTAAGATGTCCGTATGAAGCGCCGCCACTCCGTTAACGCTGAATCCGTAATGAATGTCGATATGCGCCATATGAACAGTATCGTTTCTGTCTATGATGGCTGTTGATTCATCGCTGAATCTTCTGCGAACTTTATCATCAAGTATCTCAATGATCGGAACGAGCTGCGGCACAACCTTTTTTAAATATCCGATCGGCCATTTTTCAAGCGCTTCTGCCAAAATCGTATGATTCGTATACGCGCATGTACGGGATACGACATCGATCGCTTCATCGATATCAAGCCCTCTTTCCACAAGAAGCCGGATCAGTTCGGGAATGACCATTGTAGGATGAGTGTCGTTGATCTGGATGACAGCATAATCCGGCAGATCATACAATGTACTTCCTTTTTGCACACATTCATCCAAGATCATCTGTGCGGCGCTGCTTACCATGAAATACTGCTGATAAATGCGCAGAAGCCTTCCTTTTTCATCGCTGTCATCAGGATATAAAAACAACGTCAGATTTTTTGCGATATCTTCTTTATCAAAATGAATTCCGTCTTCCACGATTCCCTCATCAACAGAATCGATGTCAAAAAGGTGCAGTTTGTTTGTCTGATCATGATATCCCGTCACTGCGATATCGTACATTCTTGCATTAACTTTCAATCCTCTGAAAGAAACCGGATAGACAACATCCGTTTTTGTCAGCCATGACTGTTTCTCAATCCACGGATTCGGAAGCTCTTTTTGAAGATGGTCTTTAAACTCCTGTTTGAACAGGCCGAGGTGATAATTCAGTCCGATCCCGTCTCCGGGCAGTCCGAGTGTTGCGATCGAATCAAGAAAACATGCCGCCAGTCTCCCAAGCCCTCCGTTTCCAAGAGATGGCTCCGGCTCAACCTCCTCGATCTGACATATATCTTTTCCGTTTTGAAAGAGCATTTCTTTTACTTCATCATAAATACCGAGATTGATCATATTGTTTGACAACAATTTTCCGATCAAAAACTCTGCCGAAATGTAATAAAGCTTCTTTTTCCCTGCAGCTCTTTCTTTTCCTGCCGCCAGTTTCTGCACAAACAAAAGCAACGCTTCATAAATCTCTCTGTTTGATGCCTGCGCCACAGATTTACTCATATACAATTCTAATTCTTCCTGTATACCGGTTCTCATTTTACTACCTCCGAAAATTTTCCTCTCATTCCTTTTATGATTTATTTTTCTTCCTATTTTCCGAAACTGCAGTTCGGGAAAGTACACACCGGACAGTTCAAACACAAACCGCCTTCTCCGAGCGCGGTAAAATCTTCTGCTTTCAGCCGTTCCCCCGCCGCAATTCTCGGCAGTATCAGATCGAATATCGTCCGTTTTGCATACATTACGCATCCCGGGAGTCCCATGATCGGAACTTTTCCTGCATATGCGAGCATAAACATCGCGCCGGGTAAAACCGGAGCTCCATAAGTGATCACTTCATCTGCCGCATTTCGGATTGCAAGAGGTGTACGATCATCAGGATCAACGCTCATTCCTCCGGTGCAGACAACCAGTTCCGCCCCCTGTTCGATCCACTTTTTCACAGCTTCTGTAACCATATCGGCATCGTCACTGCAAAGAGTATCGCCGATTACTTCCATACCGCACTCTCTTAGTTTTTCTTTTACAACAGGAGTAAATTTATCTTCGATCCTTCCGTGATACACTTCGCTTCCGGTTGTCACGACCGCCGCTTTCATCTGACAAAACGGCAGAATCGTAAAAATCGGTTCGTTTCCGCACATCCGGTTAACCTGTTCCATCTTTTCTTCTTCGATCACGAGAGGTACGACACGCATTCCTGCGACCTTGTCTCCTTTTTTCACAGGAAAATTCCCGTGGCGTGATGCGATCACGATTTGTCCTAACCCATTTACCGCGTTCAGTTTTTCTTTATCAACTTTAAGCAGTCCGTCTGTTTCCGCCGTCAGCTCAATCTTCCCTTCTTTCGGCTTTGACGCTTTCAGAAATCTCCCCTGACATACTCGTCTTAAAACTTCCGCCGCCTCGTTTTCATGAAGCATTCCTTCTTGTTTCTCCCATACATACAGATGCTCTTTTCCAACCGAGAGCAGTACCGGAATATCCTCTTGCGTTACCACATGCCCTTTTCGGAAAACTGCGTCTTTTACAACGCCGGGAATGATTTGTGTAATGTCATGGCAGAGTACACTTCCGACCGCTTCTTCTGTCTTGATCAGTTTCATATATTCTCACACTTTCCCACTCATTTTATATAACAGTTCCGTCAACACCTCGTTTCCCAAAGAGATGTTCCGATGATTCCTGTTGTTTCTATCTATCCTTGTTGTTTCCGGTTATTCCTGTTATTTACAGTTATTGCAGTTGTTCCAACTCTTTCAGCCATAACGCCGCGCATGCGTCGCTTGGCATTCTCCAGTCGCCTCGCGGCGAAAGAGCTACGCTTCCGACTTTCGGTCCGTCCGGCAGACAAGAACGTTTGAACTGCTGCGAGAAAAATCTACGATAAAATATTTTCAGCCATTTCAAAATCGTCTCTTTTTCATAAACGCCTGCAAACGCATTCACCGCCAAAGTAAAAATTTTCTCCGGTGAGAAACCGAAGCGGAGCATATAATAAAGGTAAAAGTCATGCAGTTCGTACGGTCCGACAAGATCTTCTGTTTTCTGTGCTATGTCTCCGTCTTTCGGCGGAAGAAGTTCAGGACTTACAGGCGTATCAAGCACATCATAAAGCACCTGTCTTAATGATTCATTTTCTGTTGTATCCGCCGCATGCTGAACAAGATGACGCACAAGCGTTTTCGGTACAGACGCATTGACGCCGTACATAGACATGTGATCTCCGTTATATGTCGCCCACCCTAAAGCAAGCTCCGACATATCGCCTGTTCCGATCACCATACCGGCTTCCCGATTCGCAATATCCATAAGCACCTGAGTCCGCTCTCTTGCCTGTGCATTTTCATAAGTTACATCATGCACATCGGGATCATGTCCGATATCTCTGAAATGAACGTTCACCGCTTCTCCGATCGGCACTTCAATCAACGTCGCTCCGGTCTGTCTCGTCATCTCACACGCATTATTATATGTGCGGTCTGTTGTCCCAAAGCACGGCATCGTAACCGCAATAATCTCTTTTTTATCCCGTCCCAGCATATCGAACGCCTTTGCCGTGACAAGCAGAGCCAATGTAGAATCCAGACCGCCCGAAATGCCGACAACCGCTGATTTTGCATTCGTATGCGACAACCTTTTTTTCAGACCCATTGCCTGAATTGTCAAGATTTCGTCACAAATATGCGCTCGCGCCGCCTCGTCAGACGGCACGAACGGATGCTGTGAAAAGTTTCTCGTAAGAACAGTATCGCATATTCCCACATGAAACGGCACAACTACCGGACAACCGCAATTTAGCTTTTCCGGTGAAAACGTCGTATTTTTACGTCTCTCTCCTACAATTTTTTCAAGATCGATCTCTGAATAAATGATCTCGTTTTTATAACGTTCTGACTGCCGGAGGATCGTTCCGTCTTCCGCAATGATATTATGTCCTCCGAAAACGAGATCCGTCGTTGACTCTCCTTCTCCCGCGTTCGCATAGACATATCCCGCGATCAGGCGCGCGGACTGACCTGCGATCAGACGGGTTCTGTAACTTCCTTTTCCGACCGTTTCGTCACTTGCAGAACAGTTGACAATGATCGTCGCTCCTGCCAAAGCCTCCTCAATACTCGGAGGAACAGGAGACCAGACGTCTTCGCATATTTCCGCGCCTACTATAAGATCCGCCGTCTCATCATCCTGAAACAGGATCTTCGGCCCGAAAGGAACCTTTTCTCCGTCAAACTGAATCCACCTCACACTGTCCGGTCCCGGAGTGAATTGACGCATCTCGTAAAACTCTCCGTAATTGGGAAGAAATGTTTTCGTTGTAAATCCGATCACTTTTCCATCGTTGACTGCCGCCGCCGTGTTATAAAGCTTCCCGCCTTCTGTAAGCGGCATTCCCACAAACGCCAGAATGTTTTTGCCTTTTGTATGCCCTGCAATCTTTTTCACTGCGCCGTATGCCGCGTTCAGCAAAACGTTCTGCGTAAAAAGATCTCCGCATGTATATCCTGTTACGCATAATTCGGGAAATGCGACGATCTTCGCCCCTTTTTCATATGCCTGATCGATCGCCCTGCATATCTGTTCTGTATTATATTCCACATCTGCCACTCGAATATCAGGCGTGGCAGCCGCTACTTTCACAAAACCATGTCTCATCTTTAACTCCACCTTTCCGCTCCCGGCTTTTCTGGTTTCCCCATCATCGGCACAAGCCGTCTTACTCTATTTTCTATCTTCATCCGTAATAACTGTTTTGCCTGATTTTCTGCCTTATCTGCTTTTTTTCAGTAATTCTTTCAGCTCGTCTACAGTGTAATTATATGCTTCATTACAGAAATGACATTTTACTTCGATATCTTTTCCATCATCGATCATTGACTGAATATCTTTTTTACCGATGCTGATAATTGCCTTTTCGATCCGCTTCTTTGAACAGTTGCAATAAAATTTTGCAGGCATCGTATCTGTAATCTCAAGATCAAGTCCTTCTAATACTTGCGCAAGCATTTCTTCCGGCGTATGTCCATGATCGAGCATAGAAGTTACAGATCGGATGTTCTGAATATTTTCTTCCAGTTTGTTCAACACTTCATCTTCGATAAACGGCATTACCTGCACAATGAATCCGCCTGCACAGCGCACCGTATTGTCTTTTTCCATGAGAACGCCCAACCCTACGGAAGACGGAACCTGTTCTGACGTAGCGAAATAATACGTCAGATCTTCCGCGATTTCCCCTGTCTGAAGAATCGTCTGTCCTGAATACGGCTCTTTAAGCCCCATGTCTTTTATCACCGTCATTACGCCCTGTCCGAGCGCTCCGCCTACATCGAGTTTTCCGTTTTTCGGAGGAAGAATCACATTCGGTTCATGCACATAACCTTTGACATTCCCTTTGCTGTCCGCTGTCACTGTAAGACCTCCGATCGGACCGGAACATTTGATCTGTATCGTCAGCATATCTGTGTCATTTTTCATCATGCTTCCCATCATTGCTCCGCCTGTGAGCAGTCTTCCGAGAGCCGCCGTTGCGACAGGACTTGTCTCATGACGCTTGCGAGCCTCCTCTGTCAGTTCTGTTGTCACTGCCGCAAATGCGCGGATCTGTGCATTCGCCGCAGATGCTCTTACAATATAATCTTTCATCAATCTTTCTCCTGTTCTGTTTTATTTTATCATTACTTCATTCTATTTTCTTTTTGTCGCTTGCTCTGTTTATTTATCATGAATTTATCGTTATTTTATTATTACTCATTCTGTTTATTTTCCGTTTTCACGGGCGATCACGCATATTCTCTCGCTCGTATCGTTCGGCGTCTCTTTCGTATCCGCATCGTAAGCCTCTATAAATACAAGACCTGCACGTTCCAGAAGTTCTTGTATCTCGGCAAGCGTATACCCTCTTTGATAATGCGTCTCCGTATATCTCCGATATAAACTTCCGTTTTCGCCACCCTCTTCTTCTGAAAACATAGTATCTTCCAAGTCACCCGCTCCTTCTTCTGAAAGCAGAGCATCTTCCGAATCTGCCGTTCTTTCTGAAACATATGCATTTTCCATAGGGTTAAAATCTTCCGCGATAAACAGCGTCAGATCGTACTCGTTGATCTGTTCTTTCTCATAGTATCTGTTATCCCAAATAAAGCTGCACACGCCGCGGTCTTCCGCGATCGTACTGTCACCGATCACATCGCGGTATTTGTGAACAGTATTGAAGTCAAATAAAAAAATCCCTTTCGGATCAAGGTAATTGTTTACAAGTCGGAAGACTTCTTCCAGTTCGTCTGGTTCTGTTATATAGTTAACGGAATCGCAGACGCTTACGACCGCCCGAACGGTTCCGTACAGCTCAAACCCGCGCATATCCTGAAGCAGATAGAGGATATCATATCCTGACTCCGTTTTCTTTTCCATCGCAAGTTCTAACATTTCCTCCGAATTATCGACCCCTATCATATCGTATCCATATCCGGCAAGCCGTTCCGTCATCGTTCCTGTTCCGCATCCGAGGTCGAGCACGATCCCGTCTGTCACGCCATGTTCGCAAAGCTTCTCGCGGATGTGCCTCGCCCATTCGCCATAAGGAACATTATCCATAAATGTATCATAAACATACGCAAAACTTGTATACGCTTCCACAGTCGTTCCCTCCTATATCAACACAGCATACAAAAATCAGCCTATCAGCTCCGCCGCGCTCATCGTTCTGCCATTATAGAAACCGATCAGCCTGCGGTGATAAATCAAAAGCTATTTTTTGCTGTATTAGAAGTGTAACACATTTTACGGACAATTTGCACTGTAATTTCACAATAGAATGTTTAGAGGATAACAGAGATATTCTTCGTTGTCTGCATAGAGTCTTTTCGTATGTAGAAACAGTGTTTCATTTTCACAATCTTTACAAAAAAGAAGTTAATCTACAGAAATTGTTCGTTTGTTTTCTTTCATATCAAAACACCTTTCTTCTATGTATCTCATAGCAACAGTCTCCTTTTCTTTATTCTTATTTTTATATATCAGATTATAACACAAACGAAAAAGTGATACCTCCGCGCTTATGCAAACGATATCACTTTCTGTGTAGGATAATAATATATTATTTTGTCACAATTCTATAAGTCTATATTTATATATATCAGTATCTTCCAATACCCACAATGCATTTTGCTCTTCAAAAATCTCCATAGATATTTCATGAATGATACAAAAACGATTATCCCATCTCTTTCAAGACGTATTCTTCTATTTTTTCAACCAATTCTACTGCTGTGTCAATTTGTTCCTCAACTTCTTCTCTAGTCGCTATATAGAAGTCATCATAATCGCTGGCATGTCGTATTTCTTCAGCCTCAGCAATTTTCCTTCCCAAAATTCTTGGGAAGATTTCTGTCTTGATATAATTTTTATTAAAATTTGCAAGGGCATCCTTATGCCTCTTATATGCGTTTCCCTCTAAAGCATGAATAGCTGAAATAGCATGATAAATTCCATAATAGGCTCTGTTATTCGCTCCCCTGCATTCTCCTGCATCTAAAAGAATTTTTGCTGATTTTATATCACTTTTAGCAACTTCCAACCTATATAGAACCAAATCTCGCCTTGTGCCTTTTTCATTATGCTGCGTCAAATAACTTTACCCCCTCACTTGCCACATTTGAATAAAACGGATACACTTCTACCCACTTATTAAAATGCTCTTGATTCTTTGCTATCGGCTTAATATCTACATCATAATCCATATTAAAATCATAGGTTGCACCAGATAACTCATGACGATACTTTTTAATGTCTATATCACTTAAATCCAAAAGCACCATAATATCTATATCCGAGTCCTTTGTATAATCGCCCCTTGCATAAGAACCATACAGAATAACTGTTTTCAAATGTTTTCCGTATATTTTACAGAGCACTTCAACATATTGACTCACTAACTCTCTTGTTGTCATAGATATACCACCTCTTTTACCAACTCTCTATTATTAAAAATCATACTTTCCAATACCTTAAATTTGTATTTTATGAACATTATCCTTTATTCCACGAAATCAATCGTTCATAAGCATTCATTTCAAATATCTATCCATTTTTATTTGCTCCACCAGTCAACCTTCTTATACTTATTATAACCGATTTTTATTTCTTTTCCTATCTTTATTTGATACCTGATTATAAATATGTAGCAGTTCAGCCCGCGCCATTCGTTATACAGAAAGAGACGCCGCATAGCGCGGCGCCTCTGGTTTTGTTTCATTTTTTGCTTTTTATCAAGACAATCTTTATGCTATCCGATCTGTTTTTCAGACTGTTCAAATATTCAGATTAGTCTTCTTTTTTGCGAAGAGCTACGACTGCCGCTCCTGCCGCTAACATCAACCCTGCAAGCGGAATGATCGGTGATACGCCGTTGTCTCCTGTCTGAACTGCTTTATCCTCATCCTTCGGATTCTCCGGTTTCGGATCTTCTGACACTTTTACAAAGTTTGCTTGCAGCTCCGCTGCTCTGTCAACCTTAAACTTGTACTCTGCTTTATCAGAAACTACTTTGCCGGCTACTGTCCAGTTCACAAACTTGTATCCTTCTTTTGCTGTCGCAATCGCTGTTACAATTTCGCCGTTTTCATAGCTTTCTTTTGCAGGATCAAGTTTTACCGTTCCCATCTTAGAGTCGTTTGCTTTTACTGTTATTGTAACCTTCTCTACCGGTTTTTCTGTCTTTTTAAAGTTCGCTGTCAGTTCTACGTTCTTATCTACTAAGAATTCATATGTAGTTTCTGTAGAAACCGCTTTCCCTTCTACTGTCCAGTTCACAAACTCATAGCCTTCTTTTGCCGTTGCTGTTGCCGTTACTTTCTCTCCCTTAGCATATTCTGCTTTGTCAGGATCAAGTTTTACTGTTCCCATCTTAGAGTCATTTACTTTTGCTGTTACTGTAAACTTCTCTACCGGTTTTTCTGTCTCTTTGAAATTCGCTGTCAGTTCCACGTTCTTATCTACTGTAAATTCATATGTAGCTTCTGTTGAAACTGCTTTACCAGCTACTGTCCAGTTCACAAACTCATAGCCTTCTTTTGCCGTTGCTGTTGCCGTTACTTTCTCTCCCTTAGCATATTCTGCTTTGTCAGGATCAAGTTTTACTGTTCCCATCTTAGAGTCATTTACTTTTGCTGTTACTGTAAACTTCTCT
>OJJT01000416.1_pt1 | contig 21185 bp, 23 predicted proteins | sample 1596281 | NCBI WGS metagenome assembly OJJT01 (sample SAMEA4350145, study PRJEB24818) | metagenome | biome: human; feature: gut; material: faeces | place: Denmark | collected 2013-09
TGTGTACAATCTTTCTGTGTTCAGTATACTTTTACAATTCTATTTAGTATTTTTGTTTCGTCATTATGTTTTTTTTTTTTTTTTTTTTTTTTTTTTTTCAAGCAGAAGACGGCATACGAGATTTCTGCCTGTCTCGTGGGCTCGGAGATGTGTATAAGAGACAGGGTTCGCCATGATGTCCATAAGCTTGGGGATGATCTGTTCCCGCTAGTTCAATACCGGACTTCTTGATTTCCTGTCCGATGGATTGCTTATCGGCGGCGAAACCTTTCTAAGATTCGGCCAAAAAAATCAAAAACCGGAGCGTTCACCCCGGTTTTCATCGTTATTTCTCATTTTAAGAGATCTTTGTTTACAAGGAGCCCTGCTCCGTGATGATCATATCCAGCGGAACATCGAAAGCCTCCGGCTCAAAATCAGCCACGCGCTGCATTGTGTAGGCCAGTCCGACCTTCAAGCCGGGAAAGGTATCCAGCACCGAGTCATAATACCCTTTGCCGTAACCGATCCGGTTCTTGCGCCAATCGAATCCGACGACCGGGACGATCATCAGCTCCAGCTCGGACAACGCCGCTTTGCGGGAGGGCTGCGCCACCGGTTCCAACAGCTCGAAACGGGAAGGAATGCAATCCTCCAACCCTTCGATCCAATAGAAATCCAGCGTGTTCCGCCCTTCGCGCACGACGCACTTGGGAACGGCGATCTGTTTACCCTGATCGAGCAGATGCTGCAGGATCCGGCGGGTATCCGCTTCATCATTGATCGAAATATACATTCCGATCTTCTGATACGGTTCCTGCACCTTCATGAGCTGCGACCGGATATTTTCATCAAACTGCGCTTTAAGCAGCGGCGGCAGCTCATGCCGCTTCATCTGCGCCAGCTTCCGCAGTGCTTTTTTATCCAACGCTGCCCTCCATATCCAGCTTCAGCAGCTGGTTCAGCTCGACCGCGTATTCCATCGGCAGCTCGCGGGTAAATGGCTCCAGAAAGCCCATGATGATCATTTCTGTCGCCTGCGATTTCGTCAGTCCGCGCGACATCAGATAGAACAGCTGTTCCTCGGAAATCTTCGAGACTGTCGCTTCATGTTCGATCGTCGAAGTCCGCGAGGACGACACGTTCGTCGGAATCGTGTCGCTGCGGGACTGCTCGTCCAGAATCAGCGTATCACATTCCACCTTCGAACGGGCGTATTCCGCTTTCGGCCCATGCTGGACCAGACCGCGGTAATTGACCTCGCCGCCCAGCCGGGAAACCGACTTGGAGATGATCGTACTGGAAGTATGCGGCGCCAGATGAATCATCTTGGCTCCTGCATCCTGAACCTGATGACGGGATGCCACGGCGATCGAAATGCACATGCCGCGGGCATATTCGCCGACTAACAGACAGGCCGGATATTTCATATTCGTCTGCGACCCGATGTTGCCGTCGATCCACTCCATTGCCCCGTGCGCATCGACCTTGGCGCGCTTGGTAACGAGGTTGATGATGTTGTCCGACCAGTTTTGAACGGTCGAATACCGGCACTTGCCGCCTTCCTTGATGATGATCTCAACCACCGCGGCATGCAGCGAGTCCTTGGAATACGTCGGCGCCGTACAGCCTTCGACGTAATGGACGTCCGCGCCCTCATCGACGATGATCAGCGTCCGTTCAAACTGGCCCATCTGTTCCGAATTGATGCGGAAATAGGACTGCAGCGGTTTTTCCAGCTTTACCCCTTTCGGGACATAGATGAACGAACCGCCCGACCACACGGCGCTGTTGAGCGCGGCGAACTTGTTGTCGGTATACGGCACAACCGTTGCGAAGTATTCCTTCACCAGTTCCGGAACCTGCTGCAGAGCGGAGTCGGTATCCAGGAAAATAACGCCCTTCTCCTCGACTTCCTTCAGCATGTTGTGATAAACCGTTTCTGATTCATACTGGGTGTTGACACCGGCTAAGAACTTCTGTTCCGCCTCCGGGATGCCCAGCCGGTCAAAGGTGTCCTTGATCGTCTCCGGCACCTCGTCCCAATCCGTTTCCTTCTTGTTGCTCGGACGGATATAGTAGGTGTAATCGTCAAAATTCAACGTGCTTAAGTCAGGACCCCAATCCTGGATCGGCATCTTGACGAACGCGTCATAGGCTTTCAGACGGAAATCCAGCATCCACTGCGGTTCCTTTTTGATCTTCGAGATCTCGATCACTGTTTCCCGGGTCAGGCCCTTTTTTGTTTTGAAGACGCTGACGTCCTCATCGTGAAAGCCGTATTGGTAATCGTCCTGCGTTTTCAGGACTGTTTCTTGTTCGCGGCTCATTGATTTTTCTCCCATTCTTCGATCATTTCCTTCATCGCTTTCCAACCGATCGTCGCGCATTTAATCCGGTTGGCCTGCTTGCTGACATTCTTGAAGGCAACCGCCTCCTGCAGCCGCTCCGGATCATACGGCTGTTCCTCGATCATCGCGAAATACTCGTCGATGATCGCTTTGGCTTCGGCGACGCTTTTGCCTTTTAACAGCTCTGTCATGATCGAGGTCGACGACGTTGAAATCGTGCAGGCGACCCCGTCGAAGCGCACGTCTTCGATGCTGCCCGCAGGATTGATTTTGGATTGAACCGTAATATCGTCGATGCAGGATTCCGAAGCCATATGCACCTGATGGTAGCCCGCATCGTCCGTCAGCTTATGATTGTGCGGATATTGATAGTGATCCATGATGATCTCGCGCAGGACCATCGGATCCTCCAGCAAACTGGACATAAACTTCCTCCTTTCGGTCAGAAGAACAGTCCGACGCAGTTTTCCAGCGTAATTTCGCTGCACGCCTGGACAAACCGGTCGACGTCCTCCTTCGTGTTATAGAAATACAAACTGGCGCGGATCGTTTCCGAGGTCTTCAGCACATTGAGCAGAATTTTAGCGCAATGATTGCCGGAGCGTACAGCGATCCCCTTGGAATTCAGATATCCGGCCGCATCCTGAGCGAACACATTCTTCACATTGAAGGCGATGATGCCGGTCGGTGAGGTTGGATTATACAGAATCAGGTTATCCAGTTTTTTCAATTTTTCAATCGCGTAGGCCTTGAGCTCATGCTCGTAGGCTTCAATCCTGTCCATCCCGATGTTTTCGAGATAGCGCACGGCCTGTTGCAGGCCGAGCACCCCTTCGATATTCGGCGTCCCGGCTTCAAATTTATACGGCGCGTCCTTTAACAGGATGTTGCCGCACATGTCAAAGCGGGCGTTGCTGCCGCCGCCGAGCATGAACGGATCGGTTTTCTGCAGCAGCTCAAATTTGCCATACAGCACGCCGATGCCGGTCGGGCCGCACATCTTATGCGCGCTGAACGCCAGGAAATCTACGTCCAAGGCCTTCACATCCGTCGGCGTGTGCGGCACGGACTGCGCCCCATCGCAGACGACGATCGCTCCGTGTTCATGGGCAATCCGCGTCATTTCCTCGATCGGCGCGACATAGCCCAGCACATTGGTGATATCCGCGACAGCGACGATCTTCACCTGCTCATGCATCGCCTTGCGGAAGTTCTCCAGCGTCAGCCGGCCATCCTCCGTCAGGGGAATGTATTCAAGCTTCGCGCCGGTTTCCTCCACAACTTTAAACCACGGCAGGATGTTGGACGCGTGTTCCGCCTCCGTCGACAGAATCACGTCGCCCGGCTTTAAATACTTCCGTCCGTAGCCATACGCCACCAGATTCAGCGACGCGCTGGCCCCGGCCGTAAAGACGATTTCCTTCGGCTCGGCATGGATAAACCGCGCCACGTCTTCGCGGGTTTTCTCATAGGCTTCCGATACCTGATAGGAAATTTCATAATCACCGCGGTGAACGTTGGTCGTCTGCTCGGTGTAATACCGCACGACGGCGTCGATCACACACTGCGGCTTGAACGTCGTCGCGGCGTTATCCAGATAAACTAACGGATGCGACTGCATCGTGCGGTTGTGAAGCATTGGAAAATCCTGTCTTATTTTGAGGACGTCAAACATACTTCATTCACCTTCGTTTCAATTTCCTGAGCCAGGGCTTCCTGAAGCTTTGGATCGTCGCTGATCCGGGCGATCGGCAGCAGATAGCCGATCGTGACCAGGCGGATCGCTTCGTCTTCACTCAAGCCGCGACTCTGTAAATAATACATCTGGTTTTCATCCATTTGTCCGATCGTCGTCGCATGGCTGGCTTCCACGTCATTTTCGTCGATCAATAACTTCGGCAGAATCGTCGCGGTCTGCTGGGCGTCAAAGGTCAGCGCGCGGCTGGTCTGATGACTCTTGGCACCGCGGGCGCCCTTTTCGATCTTGCCGGTCGCTTCCATGCGGTAGCGTCCGCCCTGCAGGACAATGCTGTAATTCTCAATGATTCCTGTCGTCTGTCCGGCCTGGTGAATGAGATCGACGACAAACTGCTTCTGAGTCTGTGCGATCACCGCCGACTGAACCAAAGCCTCGGCCCCGCTTTCCTTCAACAGGGTCTTGGACTGATGATCAACCGTGCCCGGATTCAGCTGCACATACGCCGCTTTGAAGCGGGCGTCACGGTAAATTTCGTTGCTTTCGCGAATCGTGATCGGAGTGCTGCTCTCATTCCAATACAAGAGCGTGAGCTGGCTGGCCGCTTCCGCCCGCACCTGAATCGTCAGAGCCTCGGCCCGGCGAATCCGGACGACCAGGGAGCAGGCCGTTTGCGCAGGCGCGGTCAAGGTCAGCGTCAGCGGCGCGGAAGCGTCGATGACAAGCTCGCGCAATGTTTCCTGTAAAACGACGGGGCTGACCGGACTTTCATGCAGGGTCAGCACTGTTTCAGCCATGCTTGCGGCCCCTTGCGCTGGCGGCGCAGCTGCCCAGGGTGAAGGTCAGCTTCACTTCTTCTTTGGCAGGCTGCAGATCCAGCTGTTGATACAGCCAGTCGTAGCCATCCTGATCAATTTTCTGAACCAGCGTTTCATCGCCTTCCATGACGATCCGGCCGTTGATCAGCACGTGCGCGTGCGTCGGCTTTAATAACTGATAGAATCGTTCGTAATGCGAAACGACGATCATGCCTAAACCTGTTTCCTGCTGCATCTGCGTCACGGCGTCGGCCACGATTTTCAAGGCGTCGACGTCCAATCCGCTGTCGATCTCATCCAGCATCGCCAGCGACGGCTTCAGCATTTTCATCTGCACGATTTCGTTGCGCTTTTTCTCGCCGCCCGAAAAGCCCTCGTTGAGGAAACGATGCGCTAAATCCGGCTTCATCTGCAGATCTTTAATCGTCTTTTCCATTTCCTTAATAAAAGAGAACAGGGAAATCGGATTTTCCCGGCGGGCGTTCATCGCCGCACGCAGGAAATCGGAGTTCGTGACGCCCGGCACTTCCTGGGGATACTGCATCGCCAGAAACAAACCGGCGCGGCTGCGCTCGTCGACGCTCATCGCCAAAACATCGCGGCCGTCGTATTCAATCGTTCCGCTTGTCACAGTATATTTCGGGTGACCCATAATCGCCGCCAGCAGCGTCGATTTTCCGTTTCCGTTAGGACCCATTAAAGCATGTATTTCATGATCGGCGACCGTCAGATCGATCCCTTTGAGGATCTCCTTGCCTTCGACCTCAACATGAAGATTTTTAATCATCAGCTGACTCATTCTCTCATCCTTTCCGCTCATGATTCGAGTTGTTATCCAGACAAAAAATGTCCAGAATGATTATAGCATATTCTGTTTCAGGATGTGCGGATTATTATCTGTTCAAACGGCTTTACCAAGCACTCTTTCGGCCTTTTTCTTCCAGCGATGATGGAAAAAAGCGGGAAAATGGGGTTGTTCACACAAAATTCAGATAGAAAGCCCGCCGATCAAATTGCAAAGTCCCCTGAAATACCCTATAATAATAAAGTTCATTAGGAGGTACATTCATGTTACAAACACTCAAAAAGTACTGGTTTGTGTGCCTTGTTGGCGTTCTGTTAATCGGAGCCAGCATTTATTTTGCATACGACCAGAACAAAGGAAAGCTCCCAGGAAAATCAGTCGGCGGCGAGGACGTCGTATTCTCGATCGGCGATGAGGATATCACAGCCGGAGAATTCTACGACACGCTGTTTAACGAAATGGGCATCGCCGGCGTCTACCAGTTCATGGAGAAAGCGGTCGTTGATCCGTCCATTGAAACCACGGAGGAAATGAAGACGCAGGCCCAGTCGTATGCGGATTCGATTACGGCGCAGTATCAGTCGACCTACGGCGATCAGTACAAGGAAATGCTGCTGACAGCGCTCAACGGCGTCGGCTACAGCAAGCTTTCTGATCTGACAGACTACTTCATCCACATCCAGAAGACGCAGCAGATGATCAAGGATTACATCAACGCACATGCCGACGAATACATTCCGGCGTATGTTGAAGCGAAGAAGCCGCGGATTGTCAGCCATATCTTAATCAAGATGGATGATCCGGCCAACCCGACGGAAGAAGAAACCAACCGCGTCAATGCGGTCAAGGACGCGCTGGCCAGCGGCCGCGATTTCGGCGAAGTAGCGCAGGAGTTGTCGGAAGATTCCGGCTCCGCCGTCCAGAATGGTTCGATCGGCTACATGGACGCCGACAGCCAGTTAGTCTCCCCGTTCCTGGAAACCGCGCTGGCGATGAACGAGGGCGAGGTCAGCGAATGGATTCAGACGACTTATGGCTGGCACATCATCAAGTGCGATGTCTCCGCGACAGAGACGCTGAAAGGCTATGATGAGTTCTACGACGCCCTGGCGACCTACTACCCGAACCTGCAGCCGAAGGTTGTCTGGGAGAAGGCTCAGGAAATGAACCTGGACTTCAAGGGCAACGACGAACTGCAGAACAAACTGTTGATCTACATGGGTTTAAATGAAAAAGACGAACCGGAAACTCAGCCGGAAACTACGGAAAACACGGAAAATCCTGAAGGTCAGAGCGAAGATCAGAACAACGCCGAAGATCAAAACGGTGAAAACAACGGCGAGCAGGGAGGAAACGAATAATGAAGAAGCTTGTTCTTTTAGCCCTCGGGGCCTTATTGTTAGCGGGCTGCAGCGATGCACGCGCGTCCCTGAAAGATCCGAAGACGGCCGTCTTCTCCGTCGGCAATCAGACGCTGACCAAAGGCGACATGTACAACTTCATGTTGGCGCGGGATGCCGGCTATTTCACGATCAATGAAGCAAAGAAAGTTATTTTTGAAAAAGAAGTGCCGGTGACGGATGAAATGCGCAGCGAAGCAGAAGAAACGCTGAACACGTACAAGACGATGCTGGGCGATTCGTTTGCCAGCTACCTGCAGTCCTATGGCTTCGCGGATGAGGAAGAATACCTGAACAATAGTCTGTTAGTCAGTCTGCAGGCTCAGGAACTGACGAAGGTTTACGTCAATGAAAAGTTCGGCGAGCTGGTTTCCCGCTATTCTCCGAAGAAAATCCGGATCATGCAGTTCACCGATGAAGCAACAGCGAACCAGGCCCTGGAACAGGTCAAGAACGGCGCAAACTTTGAAGAGACGGCGACAAGCTTAGGCTCCAGCGTTTCCGCCGCCGAGACAATCGCAACGACGCAGAGCAGCTATGCGACCAACGTCCTGTCGACGCTGTCGGTCATCACAGATCCGACACTGACCGATGTGATCGCTGATGACAACGGCGCGAACTTCTACATCGTTCAGGTCATCGCGACGGATGCGGAAAGCTTTAAGGATGAAGCGGTCGATACGATCGCTGCGATCAGTGCGCTGTCTTCGGAAGCGTCAATCTTCTACTTTGAAAAATACAATTTCACAGTCTATGATAAGACGATCTATGATCAGTTGGAATCCAACTACGCGGATTATCTGATTCAGGCAAAATCAAAATAACAAAGAATCTTAAAACGCAAAAAGACCTGAGAGCTGCGCGATGCAAAATCCCAGGTCTTTTTCTACGTTCTCGCCTCGAAATGAAGTGAGAAGAGGTTTACATTTTTTCGTGATGAATTATCACTGCGAATATTTTTCCAAACCGCAGGCGAGCGCTGGAAATGCATTCCTCTTTCCTATATAATAAGGGACATGGAGGATTAGGAAATATGGAAAAAGCAAAGGTTTATACAACGAACCTGAGAACTCATGGAACAACCAGCCTGCTGGACAAATTAGAGCGTCTTGTAAAACAGGCTGGGATCGAAAATCTGGATTTTCAGGATAAATATGTCGCGATTAAAATTCATTTTGGCGAGCCGGGAAATCTGGCGTATCTGCGGCCGAATTACGCGCACCGGATCGTAGATCTGATCAAGTCGTTAGGCGGCAAGCCGTTTCTGACCGACTGCAACACCTTGTATGTCGGCGGACGAAAGAATGCTTTGGATCACATTGAATCAGCGTATCAGAATGGCTACAATCCGTTCAGCTGCGGCTGTCACATCCTGATCGCCGACGGGTTGAAAGGCACGGACGAGGTCCTGGTTCCGATTCATCAGAAACACGTGCAGGAAGCGAAAATTGGCCGGGCGATCATGGATGCGGATATCTTCATTACGATGACTCATTTCAAAGGTCATGAGTCCACGGGCTTCGGCGGAACGTTGAAGAATATCGGCATGGGCTGCGGTTCCCGCGCTGGAAAGATGGAAATGCACAGCAGTTCCAAACCGCAAGTCAATCCTGAGCAGTGCCGCAGCTGCGGCATGTGCCAGAAGATCTGTGCCCACAGCGCTTTGAATTTCGATGAAAATCACAAAATGCATATCGATCACAGCCGCTGCGTTGGCTGCGGACGCTGCATCGGCATGTGCAACTTCGACGCGATCGAGCCGATGAACGATGAGGCCAACGATATCCTCAACGAGAAGATCGCTGAATACTCCCTGGCCGTTGTTCAGGGGCGTCCGCACTTCCATATCAGCTTTGTCATGGACGTCTCACCATGCTGCGATTGTCACGCGGAGAATGATTTGCCGATCGTTCCGGATATCGGGATCTTTGCATCTTTTGATCCGGTAGCCCTGGATCAGGCTTGTGTCGACGCGGTAAATCAGGCTCCAGTGATTGCGGGCAGCGTCTTAGATGAGCATCGGCATGATCACCACGATCACTTCACCGATACGCATCCGGATACCAACTGGCAGACATGCCTTGCCCATGGCGAAGAAATTGGTCTGGGTACGCGTGAATACGAATTAATTCATTGTTAAGGAGGAGCTTCCCATGTGTGTATTCTGCAGCATCATCAATCACGAAATCCCATCAAAAGTCGTCTACGAAGATGATCTGGTCTTAGCGATCCTGGACATCTCCCAGGTTACAAAAGGTCATACTCTGGTCATGCCTAAGAAGCATGTCGACAATCTGATGGAATGCGACGATGAAACAGCCGCTCATCTGATTCAGGTCGTCAAGCGCTTAGCCAAACAGATTCAGGAAAGAACAGGAGCTCTGGGGATTAATATCCTGAACAACAACGGCGAGACCGCAGGCCAGACCGTGAATCATCTGCATTTCCACATCATTCCCCGTTACAGCGAAAACGATGCGTTCGTATGTGAATTCAGAGAATCAGATAAACAGGATTTGGATGAAGTTTTAGGGTTAGTCAAATAATGATAAAGGCATGGATCATTGCGGTCCATGCCTTTAATTTCTATGGCGCTTTAAAATCATATAGGGTCATCCTAATTATGAATCTAATTTATGTAAAAAATAATATCAATGATTCAGGACCCCCATTCAGTAAAGTCCTCTGAATAAGTTTAACCTAATTAAAAAAGCCTCCATGGTAAAATTGAACTTGCTAAGGGTTCTATCTTTTACCATAGGAGGTGCCATTAATGGCTCATGAACATTCTATCATATCTACCCTCAATCTTCCCGATAATAAAATTAAAGACTTTCAGATTCTCAAAATCAACGGTGTTTTTCATTTTAAAATACCTACATTTCCATTTTTTTAGCCCTTACAAGTATAAAAATGTTGATGACAAAAACAATGTCAAATCATTCACTTTTAGCCAACTTGATATTATCGCTGTAACCATCCTGTACCAAATTGATTTCTTTAAACGTATGAAGCCAGTTCTGAAGACATTCCCTGATAATTGTATTATGGGAAAGCGGAGATGTGCATACAAATGCACATATAATTTTCGGGTGTTTTTTCAAAGCTTCTCCGATACTTTCACATACATTGCAGTTCAATTTCTCTGTTGTTTCATTTCTGCGATCTTCACGCCCATCCACACCAACAATATTTGTAACCTGCTGAAAGCCCTTCAACAAGCGAATCCTTCTTTTTCCCATAGAGCCAAGCCCGATAACCAATACTTCCATTATGCACACCTCCTAAGAGATGTGTAGCACCACTCTATTCTTCGTTTATGCCCCCATCAAAAATGAGGCATATTCAAAATCTTCCAATGTGTCAATGTCAACACTTTTTCTTTTATCCATAATACATGCGTACTCCTTACCATCCAAAATTCTTATCTTGTTATCAGCATAAGAAATTTTACGAATATACAAAGCTCCATTTATCCTGTAATATGTCTTAAGCATCTGCCTTGGAACCGAATTCATATGTTTTCGGAATTCTTCTAATGACAAATCTTTTTCTAAGGGTGTCGCCCACAACGGCGAGTGATCCATTTCACATACACCTGTAACCGCATCTGCATCTTTTAAAGCAAGTTCTCTATAGCCCGCTATAATATCCTCTGGTTTCCTCAATGGCGATGTTGGCTGCAGAAGACATACCGTATCAAATTCTTGGCCTTTTTTCAAATATCCCTCTAAAACTTCTTCTACAACGTCCCAGCTTCTGGCAGTATCACTGCTGTTTTTTTCTGACCGGAGAAACGGAACTTCTGCACCATATTCCCTGGCTATTTCAGCATATTGCAAGCTATCAGTTGACACCATAATTTTGTTAAACAAGCCGGAATCCAATGCTGCCGATATACTGTAAGCAATCAGTGGTTTATCACACAAAAGCTTAATATTTTTATCCTTTAGTCCTTTAGAACCACTTCTTGCAGGGATAATTGCCAAATTATTTGTTTTCACTACATCCATTACTTTCCTCCCAGATATGAGATTGTTTTCTCCTTATTTCCTCGACTGATACGTCCTTAATGGTTAAACACGGGGAACATCCAAATACAATTGAACAGTCCGGTATGTTTTCGCCTATAATTTTTACTCCTGCTGAAATTATCACATTATTTCCAATATCACAGTTTCCTAAAACGCTGCTGTTTGCATACATCAATACATTCTCACCCATTCTGCGATATACCAAATGACCCTGCCTGTCCCTGTTGCCTCAACCATACGCCCTTGATATATCATGAAACGATGGCCATACTCCGTCCTTCCTAGGACGCTCCCCAATGGATGTTCTTCATAAAAAATATCCGGCAAATCTATTCCATAAAACCAGTCTATTGAATGCATGACTTTATTGAGATAATAGACTGCATCTGTCTCTATACCACCCCAAACTTTCTGAAGAGCTTTGGAAAGGAAGTACAGATATATAGAATACTGCACAGAATACATGGGACTAAAAAACACTTCTTCATCCCGCCATACATATCGATTTGTCTAGCTCAGCGCATTTAAGCATTTGTTCATTTTTTGAAGTGCCACCGGGATACCACAGCAGACTTTATTCAAGTCTAAACCCGTCCAATAGGCAGATAACTGTTTTCTTAAATTATCTTCCAATAAATCAATACCACCACTAATCTTCATTCGGCACCTCTATGTTATAAAACTTCTTCTTTATGTCTATTCCATTGTGAAACATGTCCATAATATGTTTCACAACTTTTGGGCTTGTCAGCCCATCGCCATATGGGTTAACTACTGTTCTGCACTTATTTTTAAAGGATACCGACTGAGCGATGCCAAAAGCACTGCAAATATCCTGCTCCAGTGGTTTACAGTTAATAATACTCTCTGCCTGTAACCTTCCTTTTTGTCTGTCCCCGATATTAATCGTCGGGATCTGGAAGGATGGTGCTTCCACCAAGCCGCTTGAAGAATTTCCAATAACCATATCTGCATATTTAAGTGCACTTAAATACCGAATCATACCAAGTGACTCTCTTACCAATACATTTTCATGCGTCCCTGCATATTCATCCAGCATCTTATTGATTATTCTATCATCACTGTCCGCATTTGCTTTTGATATGATATATTTCATCTCAGGATGCCTATCAAACGCATGGAGCATCTCCCTGCACTGTTCCCCTGCACTTTTTCCTTCCAACGTAACCGGATGAAACGTAACAACCGCATACGGCTTATCTAGGGAAAATCCTAAGTCCTTTTCTAACTCCTCTTTACTAATCAGTTTTTGTTTTTTTGCATTTTCAATACCAACAGCCCCAACGGTAAAGACCCTTTCCGGATTCTCTCCAAGCTGAATCACCCGTCTTCTGTACTCTTCTGTGCTTGTCAAATGAAGGTAACTCATCTTTGTAATGGCATGACGTATTGCCTCATCAACTGCCCCTTCTGTTGTCTCTCCCCCATACAGATGAACAATCGGGATTCTCTCATTCATTGCCGCACAGCAGACCGCTAATGTTTCATACCTGTCTCCCAAAACAAGTATGGCATTGGGTCTTCGTTCCGCAAAATAATCTGCAAATCCAATCATTACAAGTCCCATGCTCTTAGAAATCGCAGATGGTGTGTCCGAACTGAGAAGAATTTCGATTTTCCTGTCAAGCTCATAGCCATCCTTTTCTATCTCTTTATATGTCAGACCGAACTCAGGTGACAAATGTGCTCCGGTAGCAACGATACGTACCTGTAATTCACTTTTATTCTTCAACTCTCTTATAATAGGATTTAATAGCCCATATTCTGCTCTCGTTGCGGTTAATACCATAATTGATTTCATATTTCAATCAGTTCCTCCTCAGCAAAATCATGAACAGCTCTGGTTCCAATAATCTCATTCCATCTCATCGGTGAAATTCCTGTTCCCGGACGTTTTGTTGTAAGATTATCCTCCGTGAAGACTTCTCCTTTTTCTATATTTCTTTTTGCTACAATGCTCTTTCTGGCCACAGCTTTATTTGCAATTTCTGATGGTGACGGTTTTTTATCACCATCACCAATTGCCTGTTCTATATTTCGAATGGATTGGATCATTTTCTTCAGTTCATCCGGCTCAAGGCTGGCTTTGTGATCCGGTCCTTCCATATTTCTGTCTAATGTAAAATGTTTTTCTATTATGGTAGCCCCCATTGCAACAGCAGCTATCGGTACTTCAATACCTTTTGTATGGTCTGAATAGCCTACAGGCACACAATATCTTTTGTTCAGTGTTTCCATTGCTTTCAGGTTAACATCCCTATATGGTGTCGGATACTGCGTATTGCAATGTAAAAGTGTTATTTCCTTTGTTCCATTTTCTGTTAAAAGATGAACTGCAGCATCTATTTCCTTCAAATTGCTCATTCCTGTGGACATAATAACAGGTTTACATGTCCTTGCAATTTCAAGTAAATATGGATAGTTTGTAATCTCTCCCGATGGAACCTTCCAAACAGGAACTATTTTTTCAAGAAAACGAATACTTTCTATATCAAACGGTGTTGATAGGAAACCAATCTCTACTTTTCGACAATATTCATATAATTCTGTGAACTCCTCAAAACTGAGCAACAGCTTACTTAACATTTCCTTCTGGGTTTCATCTTTCCCGGTATTTGTTTTCTGGTATTCGGCCATTTCGGCACACCTTGAAACTAATGATTCGAGTTTTGCCGTCTGAAATTTAACAATGTCTGCTCCTGCTTTTTTTGCCTCATCAACCAACCTTTTTGCCAACTTCAAGCTTCCATTATGATTTACACCTGCCTCAGCAATAATCAATACCTTTTTCATAATCATTTATCCTCTTATTCTCGAATCTCCTTTGCAGGATTCCCCACCATAGTTTTTCTTTCTTCTATATTCCTAATAACCACTGTACCTGCACCCACTATGCAATCATTTCCAATTGTAAGACATTGTATCACTGTTGCATTAGCACCTATGAATGTCCTTTCACCGATTACGGATTGCCCGCAGATTACAGCACCTATTGACACATGAGAATACTTACCAACCTTACATTCATGTTCAACAATGCATCCCGTATTTAAAATACAAAAATCACCGATTGAAGAGTTTGCATTCACAACTACACATCGCCCAATATAAGTTCCTTCTCCAATCATAACATCTGAAGCAACTATTGCTGAAGGATCAATTATAGCTGGAAAATCAAATCCCATCTTCTTATATTGACAGCACAGCTTCTCTCTAATAGACGATTTTCCCATAAATCCTATCGCCATGCAAGCCTTTGAAATTCCCATAGAAAAAATAGTTTTCGCTATATTATCAGCTCCGAGAATAGTGTAATTCTTATATACTCTTTCTCCAACTCGCCCCTCGGCAAGAAATCCTGCAATTTCAAAACAATGTCCTCTTTCTATGGTATCCACAACCGTTTTTGCGTGGCCTCCTGCACCAATAATTATTATTTTTTCCACAGATTGTCCCTTCGTTTTACTGAATGTTCAATTTTTCTTCCATTCTCTTCATCTCGGCAAATTCACCCATATCAAGAAACGAATCCTCGCTTATTGGAAACATACCTACTTTATAGCCAAGTTTTTTCGCTTTGTCCACCAGATGTGTCATATGAAACATCGTATCATCCGGAATAAGATCTATCATTTTAGGATTAATAATATAAATTCCTGTGTTAATTAAATAAGATCGCGTTGGTTTCTCAACCATGTGGTCTAATTCACCATTTTCTTTTGAATATACGACACCGTATGGTATGGTATCATTCTTCAACGAAGTTACCATAGTGATTGCATTACTGTTTTCCAAGTGATATTTATATAAATCCGAATAACTTGTTCTCACAAAGCTGTCGCAATTTGCCACAAACAGCGGTTTCTCAAATCTTCTCTGTATCAGCTTTAAGCTGCCACCTGTTCCCAATGGCTTATCTTCTTCTACATATTCGATATTATAAGGTTTACTGGTCTCCGAAAAATAGGACTGAATCATATGTTTTCTGTAATTCACCGTCATTATAAAATCAGTAATTCCACATTCATAGAAGCTGTCCATGACTCTTTCCACTATCGGAACTTCACCTATTGGTATTAACGGTTTCGGAAGAATTTTTGTATATGGATAAAGTCTGGTTCCTTTTCCGCCGGCCATAATGACAGCAGACACATTGTTCAATTGTTCTGCCACCTGGTCACTCTTCTTTTCCATCAGTTTTGCCAGATAGATATTCTGAATCCTTCCTTCATCATCCACTACCGGCAATGCCCTGATACATTTTTCCCTCATAAATGCTAACGCATTAATATCACATTCTTTTTTGATAGAAATCGGATTCGAACTCATCAGCAAACCGATTTCTGCATCAATGCTGCCCGCCTTCAGAAGCCACCTTCTGATATCACCATCAGAAACAGCTCCGCACAGACACTTGTTTTCGTCGATTACAAAGAGAATCCCGTTCGAGTTATCATCAATTTTTTGCATTGCTTCTGCCAGCCGCATATGCTGGTCAGCTATAAAAGCTTGTATGTTTTCAGTCATCATTCAGCAAATTCTCCTAACACATCCTTAATCGCATCTGCAGAGTACACAATCGCTTCTTCTGTCAGCTGCGTCGTACTTGGAAAATTCAAGACGCAGGAGCTGTAATACGGAGCCTTTTCCATCTTATAAGCCAGAGAGTCTGAATATGGTTTCTGCTCATGTATCAATCCCCAGATTGCCCTGGTCTGAACTCCGTTTTCTTCAAGTCTTGTTATAATGTCCCTCATGGTTCCTTTTACTTTTGTTCTGTCAATCACCAAGGAATAGAACCACTGATTGGAATATGTTCCCTTTCTGAAGCCCAGAATTTTTCCTAATTCAAAGTCCTCAAACAGTCCCTTGTATAAGTCATAATTCTTATGCTTTCTCTCGATAAAATCTTCCAGCTCTTCCATCTGTGCTACGCCAAGTGCAGCCTGCAGATTGGTCATACGGTAGTTAAAACCAACCTCATTATGAATATAGTAATGGGGGTCATCCTTCGCCTGTGTAGACAGGTATCTTAAATGGTCAACTATCTCTGAAGTTTTAGCAGTAACGGCTCCACCGCCTCCGGTAGTGATAATCTTATTTCCATTAAATGAATATGCGCCATAATCACCAATTGTCCCTGCATATTTTCCGGTATACCGTCCCTCTGTGTATCTTGTTCCAAGAGCCTCCGTTGCATCTTCAATCACTTGTAAATGGTATTCACCGGCAATATCCATGATGTTTTCCATATCGGCCATATTTCCAAATACATGGACTACAACAACAACTTTTACGTGTTTTCCCGTTTTCTTATGGATTAGCTTTCCATCTTCTTTCCTACATTCTTCCTCACAGAACTGGCGAAGTTTATTCGGGTCCAGGCAAAGAGAATCATCACAATCCATAAAGACAGGCACTGCAAACTGATATTTCACCGGATTAACAGCAGCGATAAATGTAAGTGTTGGCACAATAACCATATCGCCGGGTAATACTCCACAGTCAACCATCGACATATGAAGTGCTGACGTTCCGCTCTGGCAGGCAGCAACATTATGAGTATGTACAAATTCTGCCAGATTCTTTTCCAGCGTCGTGATATATGCGCCTCCGGTAGAAACCCACCCCTGATCAAGTGCATCATCTACATACTTTCTTTCGTTTCCCTCAAAGTTTGGAATGGATAAAGGAATCATTTTTTTCATATTATATGTACCTCCTTACATTTTACTATCAAGAGATTTTCCTGTTTCTATGTGACTGAAATTAGGCAAATATTCACTGATTAATCCTACAATTTTAACCTTGTCTATGTGATCTGATTCAAAAGCATTTTCCAGACTGTCGAGCAAATGGTATAATCTGTCTCTGTCACATATTTTTTTGTCAGTGATAACTCCTAATGCCTTAAACCTGTCCATATCAACAGCCTCTTCATCCGTATAAAACTCTTCAAATGCTTTTTCACCGGATGTATCCGAAACCTCATAATGTACTGGATATAATTTACTTCCATTTTTTAAATCAGCGGATTTATCAATCGCCTCTTGATCAGAGTTACATTTCAAAATTTCATACCCATATTCACGAAGAAGGTTTGTCGCTATCGCATCAAATGTCATCATCTGAGCTTCTTCCAATTTCGGAAAGAAGATAGCCCTGTTCTCTCCCAGTATACAGCTAAGCATACAAATCTGGCCGCTCTCTTCTGGGGATACAAAGTACCTCTTCACATCGGATGGTGCACTAATTGGTTGCAATTTTGCAATTCTCTGTAGAAAGCCTGCAGGAAGAGAACCATTGGAGAATGCAACATTTGCAAACCTTGCTGTTTTTACCGGGAACTTATCGGAATAGCTGAATATCAGATCTTCCATAATTCGCTTGCTTGCACCCATGATATTGATAGGGTTCGCAGCTTTGTCAGTTGATACGCAGAAATACTCCTCCGGTGGAAACTCTGCAAGCAGATCAAGTAACTTTTTCGCATGGAGGACATTATTCTGGATGAGAGCTTCTACTGAGTAAATATCTTTTTCACTGCGAACATGCTTGTGCGCTGAAAAATTACCAACAATATCAAATCCGCCATGGTGTCTGAACATTTTTTCAAAGACAGGTGATGCAAAATCCATGGGGTAAGGAATATACTCATTCGGGACATACATACCTTTTGTAGACCGCAAATCTCTGGTCAGTTCCGCAAGGGCATTCTCATTTGTGTCCACTACTATTAAAGATGATGGCTGAAATGGAAGAACCGCTTTTATAAATGACGAGCCAATAGAACCGGCTCCGCCGATGACAAGTACTGTCTTTCCTTCTATCTTATCTCTAAGGTGTTTATAAAAATTTAAAATATCTTCTCGAAACATACTTTGAGAACGATTAATCACATACTCCGATATAAATTGCTTCAAATCAAACATACTACACCTCTCCTTTTCTAAATACATTTTTATTAAACCACGGCATACGACTTATTTTCATACTCAAAAGCCATGTAAAAACAAAACTTAAAAAATCTGCAATCATTGTTGCCTGCGCTGCGCCAACAGATCCAAATACATTAATCAAAATATAATTAAGAACCACATTTAAAATAATTACAGCAGTTGTAACGAATGCATAACTTGTAGCTTTTTTATAATAATAAATATAATTTACAACCATCATATGCATTCCTGTAAAAGCATATCCCATTGAAAGCCAAAAAACATATATTTCTGCCCCGTGATACTCCTTGCCAACAATAAAACTGATTAATGGCTTCGAAATTGTTGTCCAAACCAATGCAATTGCTATAATCACAACAAAATAGGCGTATGTTAATCTTACTATCATTATTTTTTCTTCATCTTTATCATGCTCAAGTTTTTTATATAGCCAAGGCAAAAAGGCGAGATTAAATGCTTGTGCTAACAACAAAATTGGCATAGCAAATTGATTCCCAACAGAATAAACACCTGTTTCTCCAAGTGATATCATATTTGTAACAAACAATCGATCTGTATATGTTAACACTGTGCTTTTTACCTCTGTTGGTATCATTGGGATTCCATAATGTAAGAATATATCCTTCAAATATGAAATTCTAATATGAGGCTTTATACCCACATATTTTATTATTAAGAGTACTCCCAAAAAAGCAAAAAGCAATTTTGAATATACTATTCCATATATTCTTCCCGAGACTCCTAGTTTTAATACAACTACTAAATAAAGAGATAATAACAGATTTAAGATAGTGCACAAATTCTGATACACAGCATATTCTTTCGGCTTTTCCAATATTTGCAAGACCGCACAAACACAATTCACCAAAGCTGTAGAAAGTGACATAAAAACGACATAAAATAAAAGTTCTCTCGGTATGCCCGTAAAATGCGTTATATTATTTTTAAACATAAAGAACAGCAGCATCATCAAAAATGTAGCACTGAATACTAATATAAAAGAATTAAATATGAATTCTTTATTACCTGCTTTATCTCTTTCTACTAGTTTTCGCTGTATAGCAACAGAAGATCCCAAACTTAAAAATGGAGTAATCAATCCCACCGTAGCATTAAACATACTCACAATGCCATACTCATCTGTCGACAAATATCTAGTCAACAGAGGTAAAATCAGGAATGGAACGGCCGAATTTAAAAAAGCAGAAAATGTATATACTACTACAGATCCAACCATTTTGTTCTTAATAAATATCTTACACTTTGTTTTAAGACTCATGCTATTTCCTGCTTCGATTTAGTGATTTAATCGTTATACTATCTATCATCTTCATATCAATTACTGATTCTGCATAAGAACAAATATCATAATTTAAATTAGAATCTGGAATTATGATAGAACTCTTATTAGTATTATAAAATTCAGTTTCTTTTACAAATTTATTGGTCTGTACCAGTAATACTTTGTTACTATTAGATAAACCTCTTTTTTTCTCTTTTAATAAATGTGCAATTGGAAGAACAGCATCGTATATAGGTGTTTTTTTCACAGTTGTTCGTACAGAATTGATGATTTGATTGTTTATTTTTTCTCTTACACAATTGTGTTTTTTATCATAAACCACAAAATGATGATGAGTAAAATAAGGAATATCCACCAACCCTGGAGCCCACTCTTTTATTAAATGCAATGTTAATTTTGCATTTGTTTTCATATAATAGGGCATATGTTCGAGTATATCTACAATTCTCTTTTGTGAAAGTATTGAAAAACCGTAACAGAACATATTAATATAATTATTACATATGGTATCAGAATGGAATCTTGTTCTATTAAACAAATTAAGTACATCCTCTTTTGTCATGAATTCATGTGAAGTGATTCCACTCCCAATTCTTTTTAATTGAGTCTCAAGATATGAGTAAATGTTATTATCTGTTAATATACATTTATCAACACCATTTCTACAATAAATATTTTTAATAAAATCGTTAAGCGTATATCCATCGAAGTATGAATTATCAAGTGCTTCTAATTCTCTTACAGTTTCACCAAAATAGCCAAACCCAATTGCTGAAATCTCCTCTCCCATCAATTCTGGAATCTCTAGCCATTTACGATTATTCCCATATACTGATGCATATTCTCCATATTTATCAAATAACTCAGGTTTTGCTGAAGAGACACACTCTTCAAATGATTCCGAAACATCGAAAAATTTAAATGGTGCATTTATCGCTACCGCAATTTTCTGTGATATTTCTAAATCTTCTTTCGTTCCATTTGTAATAATATCATTTCCAGCCCAATATCCAAGTATAACTTCTTCTTTGAATTTTAAGTGTAAAGAAAGCTCCAATCTTGAATCTAAACCGCCGGTAACAAACATTAAAGTTTTCGAGTTATTTAGTAGAGCATGCCTCATCATAGCTAAATGTTCAATTTCTGTTTTCAGTTTTTCTATATATTCGTTTTCGTCTATTACAGTACAAGTATAATCATTCAAGTTGCATTTTACTGTACGCACTACCAGTCCATTATTTTCAAAATGAAGTTCCAAAATTTCGTCAGCAAGAAGCCTAGTAACACCATCAAAATACGTATCTTTTGCGGACATATTACCACGTATCATTTTTTCAAAAACCGCATATTTGTTTATCTTGTTCGAACTATTTTTTGCCACATGATAAAATGTCTGTGTAGCCAAAAAATCGCTGCCGCTACTATAATAAAAAGCATAACTCCCCGTTTCATCCACAAAACAACAACTTGACTTTACGCTCCCAATCACTACCACATAATTGCCAATTAATTTTTCACGTAACTTTCTTATTACTTCTTCATTTGAATACTTTTTGATAAGCTGTCTATAGTCATCTAATAAAAATTTCAATGCTTTATAGCCAAATTGATTTTTATATATTGCCGTACCATTTACAATAACAAAAAAATCATCCTGACAATATACGTTATCATTTTTTACATTGAGTTTATAAAATGTAGTAATGTATGGTGGTAAATTATATTTTCGATTTTCAGAGAAGCCTACGTTCAAAAAAGTTTTACTAAGTTTCTCAATTATTTTTTTATTATTTGAGATTATTAATTTTCCCATTAGTAG